>JAEEGJ010005189.1_pt1 | contig 41728 bp, 28 predicted proteins | sample 8958761 | NCBI WGS metagenome assembly JAEEGJ01 (sample SAMN16246546, study PRJNA631951) | gut metagenome | biome: gut microbiome; feature: rumen; material: RS-attached | host: Bos | place: Iran: Karaj | collected 2018-10 | reverse complement strand
CAAAGTCGAAGATAGAAATACGCCCCATGTTTCATTTCACCCGCCGCCGCATTGAGGCACACATCTGTATTTGTTTTGTCGCTCTGAAAGTCTATAAGGAACTGGAGCGTCTGCTAAAGCTGTCCGACATAAAGATGAGTGTGGACAAGGTACTTGACATGGCCAAGACGATAACCACTATCAGTGTGTATATGCCACAGAACAAAACTCATTTCGTCAAAACGATGCCCATGAAGAGGCACAAGCCAATAGCAAAACTATTCGAAAAAGAATTTTGGGAGGCGCAATGACGAAGTCAGGAGTGAAATCCATTTCATGGTTTCATTCAAAAACCTGTCCCCCTGATTCTTTTCGTACCTCTGAGCTTTGCTCGAAAGTACTCTCGCTTGAAAAAGTCCAAATTTTATTTGGCTTTTTGCTCGCTTATTCGTACCTTTGAGCTTTGCTCTAAAGTACTTTCGCTCGGAAATGAAAAGAAAAATGATTTTTCCTTTTGCATTTCGCTTACTTATTCGTACCTTTGCATCCGAAAATAGAACTTATTAAAACAAAGAAGAATATGAGTACAGGAAATGTGAGGCCATCGGACATGGAACGGATAACTACTCCGGAGCTGGCCAAGAAGTTTATTGAGGAGCAGATCCAGGAGCTGAGGGCTCAGATAGGTGATAAGAAAGTGCTGCTGGCACTGTCGGGTGGTGTTGACTCTTCCGTGGTGGCTGCCCTGCTGATCAAGGCTGTGGGCCGCCAGTTGGTTTCGGTACATGTGAATCATGGCCTGCTGCGCAAGGGTGAGCCAGAGCAGGTGGTCAAGGTGTTCCGTGACGAGCTGAATGCCAACCTGGTGTATGTGGATGCTACGGACCGTTTCCTTGACAAACTGGCAGGGGTGGCCGATCCTGAACAGAAACGTAAGATCATCGGTGCAGAGTTTATCCGTGTGTTCGAGGAGGAGGCCCGTAAGTTGGAGGGCATCTGCTTCCTGGCGCAGGGTACCATCTATCCTGATATTGTCGAGTCTGGTCCTGTGAAGTCCCACCATAACGTGGGCGGTCTGCCCGAGGACATGCAGTTTGAGTTGGTGGAGCCCATCAAGCTGCTGTTCAAGGATGAGGTACGTGTGGTAGGTAAGGAGCTGGGTCTGCCCGATAACATGGTGTTCCGTCAGCCCTTCCCCGGTCCTGGCCTGGGTGTCCGTTGCACAGGTGCCATCACGAGAGACCGTCTGGAGGCTTTGCGCGAATCAGATGCCATCCTGCGCGAGGAATTTGCCAAGAACGGCCTTGAGGGTAAGGTATGGCAGTACTTCACCGTGGTGCCCGACTACAAGTCAACGGGTGTGAAGGACAACAAGCGCAGTTGGGACTGGCCTGTGATTATCCGTGCCGTGAATACGCGTGATGCCATGACTGCTACGATTGAGGAGATCCCTTACAGTCTCCTGCACCATATCACACAACGCATCATCACGGAGGTTCCGGGAGTGAACCGCGTGCTTTACGATCTCACACCGAAACCTACGGGTACGATAGAGTGGGAGTAGTAAAAACAGGCGTACAAGGTTATAGGATAATAGATGGCTTATGAGAAATCCATTTGACAAGTTACTGAACTGGTATTTCACCAAGAACTCACTGCCATATTGGTGCATCTTCCTTATTGACTGTGGCATCGTGATGTTCAGTGGGTTCATGGTGTATTGGATCTTCAATAAGACAGACACTCTCTATGAGAATACCCTCCAGGTGCTGGCAACGATGTCTTGTTTCTCGTTGATGAGCATCCTGGGCTTCAGACTCTTCCACACTTACTCCGGCTTCATGCGGTATTCGAGTTTTGTGGATCTGATGCGTGTGGTGTATGGAAATATCGTCAATCTGTTCGTGGTTCTGATTGCACAGAGTGGTATGGATTTCCTGCCAAGGGAATATTTCGTACATTACAATACGACAAGCATCTTCCTGATATATATCATTGCCACGCTGTTGATGTGGGCTTTGCGTGTATTTGTGAAGACGCTCTACGATGTGGCTTTCTCCAACTCCCGTGCAATCAGGGTGCTTATCTATGGTACGATGACAGGTGGTGTAGGACTGGCAAAGAATATCCAGAGCCAGCGTCCTCGCCGTTTTGTGGTCAAAGGCTTTATCACCCATTTCAAGAAAGCAAAGCACCAGCAGATTATGGGCGAGAAGGTTTACTCGGTCGACGAGGACCTGGCCGAAGTGATCCAGAAGAACGATATTGAGGGTGTGCTGGTGTCACCTTACCGTACTGCTGAATTCCGTAATAATCAGAAGATCCAGGACATTATCCTGGGTGCAGGTGCCAAGATCTTCATGGCTCAGAATGCCAAGATGCTGGATGCCGAGGGTGAGGAACATCTGATGACGGAGGACAGCTACAACAACGTGCAGATGAAGGAGGTGAACGTGGAGGACCTGTTGCCGCGTGACGAGATACGTGTGGACCTGGACTCTGTGGAGGAGCTGCTGAAGGGTCAGCGTGTGCTGATCACAGGCAGTGCCGGTTCTATCGGCTCAGAGATGGTGAGGCAGGTGGCTCAGTTCAAGCCTGCTGCGATGATGCTGATTGACCAGGCCGAGACGCCTGAGCATGACATCCGTCTGATGATGGCCAAGGAGTTTCCGCATATCAAGGCAGAGACTGTGGTCACTTCCATCTGTAAGGAGCAGCGTATGGAGGATATCTTCAGACGCTTCAAGCCCGACTATGTGTTCCATGCAGCCGCCTACAAGCATGTGCCGATGATGGAGGACAACCCCAGTGAGGCCGTGCAGAATAATGTCTATGGCACGAAGGTCATTGCCGATCTGAGTGTGAAGTACGGTGTGAAGAAATTCGTGATGGTGAGTACCGACAAGGCTGTGAACCCCACGAATGTCATGGGCTGTTCGAAGCGCATCTGTGAGATCTACGTGCAGAGCCTTGACCAGGCCATCAAGGAACGGAAGATTGTGAGTCACCTGCAGACACTGGGCAACAAGGACAGTTTTATCACTGTATCGCAGCTGGGCAGTCCCTCTGCCCGCACACAGTTCGTGACTACCCGTTTCGGCAATGTGCTGGGTTCGAATGGTAGTGTCATCCCCTTGTTCCGTGAACAGATCAAGAACGGTGGTCCCGTGACTGTGACCGACGAGCGCATCGTGCGTTTCTTCATGCTGATACCGGAGGCCTGTAAGCTGGTGCTGGAAGCAGGAACGAAGGGTAATGGTGGCGAGATCTTCGTCTTTGATATGGGACAGTCTGTGAAGATTGTTGACTTGGCTAATCGCATGATCAAGCTCTCCGGTGCAAAGAATGTGAAAGTAGAGTTCACGGGTCTCCGTCCGGGTGAGAAGCTTTATGAAGAGGTTCTCAACGACCTGGAGGGTACGAAGCCCACGTTTCATGAGAAGATCCGCATAGCCGAGGTGCGTGAGTATGACTACGACAAGGTATGTAAGGACATTGACGAGCTGATCAGTATCTCGCGCAACTATGATGACATGGCTACGGTGAGGAAGATGAAGCAGATTGTGCCGGAATACAGGAGCAACAACTCCGTGTATGAGCGTCTGGACGGAAAGAAGTAAGGAACGAGATATGATATTCAATGAATTAGGAAAGACGGGACTGAAGGTCTCGAACTTAGGCTTCGGAGCCTCTTCGCTGGGTGGTGTGTTCCACGGCATCCGTGAGGAAGAGGGCATAGAAGCAGTGTTTACTGCGGTGGACAACGGCATCAATTTTATTGATGTTTCCCCTTACTATGGTCATTTGAAGGCTGAGATGGTATTGGGGAAAGCGCTTAAGGACATACAGCGTGACCGCTATGTGCTCTCCACAAAGGTGGGGCGTTATGGTCAGGACGGTGTAAACACGTGGAACTACAGTGCCGAGCGTGTTACGCGTAGTGTCTACGAGAGCATGGAACGTCTGAACGTGGACTATATTGATATTATTAATGTACACGATGTGGAGTTCCAGGGAGACCTGCCTGGTGGCCTGCAGAAAATTGTGGACGAGACCTTGCCTGCCTTGGTGAAGCTCCGCGAGGAAGGTGTCGTGGGTCATGTGGGCATTACCGACCTGCAGCCCGAGAACCTGAAGTGGATCATTGAGCATGCCCCTGAGGGTACGGTGGAGAGCATCTTGAATTTCTGCCATTACAGCCTGAATGACACGATGCTGGCCGATTACCTGGGCTTCTTCGAGATGCACGGGGTGGGGGTCATCAATGCCTCTCCGTTCTCCATGGGACTGCTCTCCGACCGTGGGGCTCCCGACTGGCATCCTGCTCCCAAGGATTTGCGTGATGCCTGTGCCAAGGCTGCTGCCTACTGCAGGGAGAAGGGTTATCCCATTGACAAGCTGGCGATTCAGTTCTCGACAAGTCTCAATCCACGTATTGCCACGACCCTCTTCAGCAGTGCCAACCCCAAGAATGTGCTGAAGAACATTGCGTATGTCAATGAGCCTATGGACACTCAGCTTGTTGCAGAGGTGCAGGCCATCATCGGTGACCAGATGTTTGTGAGATGGAAAAACTCTTGACAGTTCATAGTTCACAGTTCATAGTTCACAATTCATAGTTCACAGTTCATAGTGCATAGTTCTTGCAAAGCAAGCGACCAAAGGTCGAGCGCACAGTGCATAGTTCATAGCAGTTCATAGTGCATAGTTCACAGTTCATAGTTCATAGTTCTTGTAAAGCAAGCGACCAAGGTCGAGCGCATAGTTCAAAGTTAAGAGAAAAGATCTTATGATGATAATTGATGCTCATAGTCATCTGTGGTATACACAGGACACCAGTTGGAATGGGAAGCGTATATCGCCTCTGCCCAACGGGCGGTGTATGTTCCTCGGCGAGGAACGACAGATGCTTCCTCCCTTTATGATTGACGGTCATAACACGGCCGAAGTGTTTCTCTCCAACATGGACTATGCACAGGTGAGTGCAGCTGTGGTGGTCCAGGAGTTGATTGACGGTCTGCAGAATGACTATCTGAAAGAGGTGGTTGGGAAGTACCCTGACCGCTTCTTCGTCTGTGGCATGGCTAACTACCTGACGCCTGGCTTCTACGGGCAGGCAGAACACCTCATCGTTGAGGAAGGGTTCCGCGGCATGGCCATTCCCGGTCATCGGCTGATGACAGACACCGCTCATGTCCGTCTGACTGACGACGAGATGATACGTATGTTCAAGCTGATGGAGGCAAAAGGTGTGATGCTGTCTATCACGCTGGCAGACGGGGATGAACAGGTGGCTGAGATGAAGGAAGTCATTGGGGAATGTCCTGGACTGAGGGTGGCTGTCGGTCATCTTGGCATGGCCAATCCCCCTGTGACGCCTCCTTGGGAGAACCCCAGCTGGCGTGAGCAGATGCTGCTGGCACGTCACGAGCATGTGATGGTAGAGACGGGCGGTATAACGTGGCTCTATAACTCGGAATTCTATCCTTTTCCCTCTGCTGTCCGTGCGATTCGTGAGGCAGCAGACTTAGTGGGTATGGAGAAGGTGATGTGGGGTTCCGACTATCCGCGTACCATCACTGCCATTACCTATCGTATGTCATACGATTTCCTCTTGAAGTCGAAGGAGCTGACAGAGAGTGAGAAAAGTATGCTGCTGGGTGACAATGCCCGTCGCTTCTATGGCTTTGGACAGCTGGTGGAGTTGCCGTATGTCAAGAATATGAGTGAGTGATTAGATGTAAGTTTAGAGTTTAGATTGAGAATATGAAAGCAATACAGATTACTGCTCCTTCACAGATGAAGGTAGTAGAGTTGGAAAAGCCCCAGTGCGGGGCAGACGAGGTGCTGCTGCGTATCCAGTATGTGGGTTTCTGCGGCAGTGACCTGAACACCTATCGTGGGTTGAACCCCATGGTGAAGATGCCTGTGGTGCCCGGTCATGAGATTGGTGCAGTGATAGAAGAGACGGGTGCCAGTGTGCCCCAGCATCTGGTGAAGGGCATGGCTGTCACCGTCAATCCCTATACCAACTGTGGTGTATGCCCCTCCTGCCGCAACCGTCGTTACAACGCCTGCGAGCATAATGAGACCCTTGGCGTGCAGCGCTGGGGAGCCATGTGTGAATACATCGCCTTGCCCTGGCAGAAGATCATTCCTATCGGTGACATCACTGCCCAGCATGCAGCGCTCATCGAACCTATGTCAGTAGGTTTCCATGCTGTCAGCCGTGCGCAGGTTGTAGATACCGACGTGGTGATGGTCATCGGCTGTGGTATGGTAGGTGTAGGAGCGGTGGTACGTGCCATCATGCGTGGTGCCAAGGTCGTGGCGTGCGACATGGATGACGAGAAGCTCGATATTGTGCGTGGATTAGGAGCAGAGTACACCATCAACTCAGCCAAGGAGAATGTACATGAGCGTCTGCAGGAGATAACCCAAGGACGTGGCTGTGACGTGGTCATTGAGGCAGTGGGTGCTCCTGTGACCTATCAGATGGCTGTCAACGAAGTGGCTTTCACCGGGCGTGTCGTTTGCATAGGCTATGCCAAGCAGGATGTGTCATTCACCACGAAGCTCTTCGTACAGAAGGAACTCGACATCCGCGGTTCACGCAATGCGCTGCCCGAGGACTTCGAGGGCGTTATCCGCTACCTGCAGAAGAGCAACCCACCGTATGACATCCTGATTTCCGGTTGCGTACGTCCTGAGAAGGCTGAGGAAGCCATGCAGCAGTGGGCCGCTGCTCCGGGCAAGGTGTTCCGCATCCTGGTGGACTTTACATAAGAAACAATACTATCATCACTTAAAAACTAATGACAGAATGAAGAGTTACCCAAAAATTGGTATACGTCCAACCATCGACGGACGTCAGGGCGGTATCCGCGAGGGTCTGGAAGAGAAGACCATGAACCTGGCCAAGGCAGTGAAGAACCTGATAGAGAGCAACCTCCGCAATGGCGATGGCTCAAAGGTGGAGTGTGTGATCAGCGATACGACCATAGGACGGGTGGCAGAGAGTGCTGCCTGTGCAGAGAAGTTCGAACGTGAGGGTGTGGGAAGCACCATCACCGTGACCTCGTGCTGGTGCTATGGCTCCGAGACAATGGACATGAACCCGCTTTATCCGAAGGCTGTCTGGGGATTCAATGGCACAGAGCGTCCCGGGGCAGTCTATCTGGCTGCTGTCCTGGCGGCCCATGCACAGAAGGGACTGCCCGCCTTTGGCATCTACGGTCATGATGTGCAGGACCTGGATGATAACACCATTCCCGAGGATGTGGCAGAGAAGATCCTGCGTTTTGCACGTGCTGCCCAGGCTGTCGCCACGATGAGAGGCAAGAGTTACCTGTCGCTGGGTAACACCTGCATGGGCATTGCCGGATCTATTGTCGATGCAGACTTCTTCCAGGATTACCTGGGTATCCGTACCGAATATGCTGACCTGGTGGAGATCCTCCGCCGTGTTGACTTCGGCATCTATGACCACGAGGAGTTGCAGCGTGCTATGGAATGGGTTGACAAGTACTGCAAGCCGCAGGAAGGTCACGACTATAACGAGGAGCGTCCGCTGTTCCCCGGCACTCCGATGACGACGTTTAACGGTAAGGGGAAAGGCAAGAACCGCCAGGAGAAGGATGAGGACTGGGAGTTCACGGTGAAATGTATGATGATAATCCGTGACCTGATGCATGGTAACCCACGTCTTCTGGAGTTGGGCTACAAAGAAGAGGCAAAGGGGCACAATGCCATCTTGGGTGGTGTGCAGGGACAGCGCCAGTGGACAGACTATAAGCCAAACTTCGATTTCCCCGAGGCGCTGATGTGTACCAGTTTCGACTGGAACGGTATACGCGAGGCCGATGTGCTGGCAACGGAGAATGATTCGCTGAACGGCATCTCGATGCTCTTCGGCCACCTGCTGACCAACAAGGGCGTGATGTTCTCGGATATCCGCACCTACTGGAGTCCTGAGGCAGTGAAGCGTGTGACCGGAAAACAGCCGGAGGGCATGGCTGCCGGAGGGTTCATCCACCTGATCAACAGCGGTGCCACAACCCTCGATGCGACGGGTGCCATGAGTGACGAGCAGGGCAATCCTACGATGAAGGAGCCGTGGAACATGACAGACCAGGATATGGAGGCCTGTCTGAAGGCAACGAGCTGGATGCCTGCCGACCGCGACTATTTCCGTGGCGGAGGCTACTCGAGCCACTTCCTGACGAAGGGGGGTATGCCGATGACCATGCTCCGTGTGAACATTGTGAAAGGTCTGGGACCCGTGTTGCAGCTCGCCGAGGGTTGGACGGTAGACTTGGATCCGGAGGTGAACGACATCCTCGACAAGCGCACTGACCCGACATGGCCCACGACTTGGTTTGCTCCGAGGCTGGATGCCACGAAGGATGCCTTCAAGGATGTGTATTCGGTCATGAACAACTGGGGTGCCAACCACGGTGCCATCTGTTATGGACATGTGGGTGCGGACCTGATCACGCTGTGCTCCATCCTGAGGATACCAGTGTGTATGCATAATATTGCCGACAGTAACATCTTCCGTCCCGCGGCCTGGAACGCATTCGGAATGGACAAGGAGGGTGCAGACTATCGTGCCTGCCAGAATTTCGGTCCTATATATAAATAAGGTATAATGAACAAGCAATCACTGATATCGAAAGACGGGGTGAGTTACCTCATTCCTTTCATCCTCGTCACGTTCTGCTTTGCCCTGTGGGGTTTTGCCAATGACATTACCAACCCGATGGTGAAGGCGTTTTCGAAGATTTTCCGTATGAATGTCACGGAGGGGGCATTGGTACAGGTGGCTTTCTATGGTGGCTATTTCTGTATGGCTTTCCCTGCTGCCATGTTCATACGGAAGTACAGTTACAAGGCAGGTGTGCTGATGGGACTCGGTCTCTATGCTGCCGGGGCGCTGCTGTTCTTCCCAGCCAAGACCATAGGTGTCTATGGCTGCTTCCTGCTGGCATACTTCATCATGACCTGCGGTCTGTCCTTCCTTGAGACCAGCTGTAACCCATACATCCTGACCATGGGTCCGGAGGAGACAGCCACCCGTCGTCTGAACATGGCGCAGTGCTTCAATCCCTGTGGATCCATCATCGGTATGTTCGTGGCCATGAACTTCATCCAGGCCAAGCTGAACCCCATGAGCAGTGATGAGCGTGCCCTGCTGGGGGATGCCGAGTTCGAGGCATTAAAAGAACAGGACCTGAGTGTGCTCATCTCACCGTACCTGATCATTGGACTGGTTATTGTGGCGATGTTCCTTGTCATCTTCTTCTCGAAGATGCCGAAGAACGGTGACCAGACCCACGACATCAACCTGATGCCTACACTGCGTCGGCTCTTCGGGCTGAAGTACTACCGTGAGGGTGTCATTGCCCAGTTCTTCTATGTGGGTGCCCAAATTATGTGCTGGACCTTCATCATTCAGTACGGTACCCGTGTCTTCATGGCAGAGGGGATGGCCGAACAGGAAGCCGAAGTGTTGTCACAGCGTTTCAATATCTTCGCCATGCTGTTCTTCATCTTCTCACGGTTCCTTGCCACCTTCCTCATGAAGTGGCTGAAGCCTGCCCGTCTGCTCACCATCTTCGGTATCCTCGGCATGGTGTTCACCCTGGGTGTCATTGTGTTCCAGAACCGTATGGGCATTTACTGCCTGGTGTGTGTCAGTGGCTGCATGTCGTTGATGTTCCCCACAATCTATGGTATTGCGCTGGACGGACTGGGCGATGATGCCAAGTTCGGTGCTGCCGGTTTGATCATGGCTATCCTTGGCGGTTCCGTGCTTCCTCCCTTGCAAGCCTCCATCATCGACATGGGAACCGTGTTCGGGGGGTTCCCTGCCACGAACGCATCGTTTGTGCTGCCCCTACTTTGCTTCCTCGTCGTCGCAGTCTACGGACAGCGTACGGTGAAAAGAGTATGATGAGTTAACCATTCCATTCAGGCCCGGCTGAAAAGTCGGGCCTGAATGGTGTTCAGACCGAGGGGTCCGGCCAGATAATCATTCCTTGATCTCCTCGAAAACTTCCTCTGCCAACTGAGGTGTCTGCTCGCGTTGCAGTTTCTTGCGGTTGGAGTAGAACTTCATGGCATTGATCAGTTCTGTGATACCGTAAAGCAGGGTACACCAGCCTAATACGTACATGGCAGTGGAGACGGGTGCCATGGGTTTGATCATCACGTAGAGTCCAGTGATGAGGATGATGGTGGGCAGGATATAGAAAAGGAATGAGATGCTGCCGAAGCGACGTCCGGCAATGAGTGCCCAGAACAGGTTGACAGCCCCCAGGATGAGAATGGCGCCGATGATATACATCAGTGCAGAGACAAAGGCTGTGGGTGAGAGGGCGAGGATCAGTCCGAGGATGATGCTTCCCACGCCCACCAGTGGGAAGGTAGGCATGCTGCCGCTGACGAGGTTGCCTTCGGCATCGTAGATCTTGTACTCACCGGCATGGCGGCTTGCCTGGAAATAGGCGATACACGACACAAGACCAGAAATGAGGAACAGCACGCCTATGGCTATGGTGATGCCAGTGACGGTGTTGTCAGGGAACTTAATGAGCAGAATGCCGATGATAATGGCACAGATGGCGCGGAATACCGAACTTTGTAATAGTCTCATAGGTAGATAGTTTATCATTTCTGCCGCAAAATTACGAAAAGTCGAACGCAAAACAAAAGAATTTATTCTTTTTTTTGCTGAGACGGAGTAATTTCGCTGTCGTAGACAGCAGATTTACGAAATACATTGTAGAAAGAAGAAAAAAATCCGTACTTTTGCAGCAAAAAACAGGAAGAGATGACAAAGCTATATCTGACGCGTCATGGTGAGACAGTGGATAATGCCAACCAGATCATGCAGGGCCAGACGCAAGGGCAGTTGAACGAGACAGGCAGGAGACAGGCAGCTCAGCTTCGTGAGCAGCTGTCAGGTGTGCCTATAGATGTCATTGTGTCAAGCGATCTGAACAGAGCTGTTGAGACGGCTGAGATCGTGGCAGAGGGTAGGGGGCTGGCTGTGGTGACCACCCCGCTGCTGAGAGAACGAGACTGGGGAAGTTTCACGGGGCGATATATCCCGGATCTGAAGGGTGAGGTGTGGCCTGATGATATAGAAACGCAGGAAGCCCTGCTGAGAAGGGCAGGGGAGTGTCTGTGCTACCTGCGTGAGCATTACGAAGGAAAAACAGTGCTTGCCGTAGGACACGGTATCATGAACAAGGCGATACAAGCTGTGTACTACGGCAAGCAGATGAGAGAGGTGGAACGTATGACCAATTGTGAGGTCAGGCTCTTGTTACTATAATCTATTATCAATTTTCGGTTCTCAATTCCCAATCACCTTCTTCCGCTGGAGAAGTGCCCACCGTGTGCTGAGCTGCTGCCACCGGAACGACTGCTGCCAGATCCTCCAACGCTACGTGTGCTGCTGGAGCTGCTGCCTCCGAAAGAACGACCACCACTGAAGCTGCCAGAGGACGAACGGCTGCTGGAAGGGCTGCTGCCTACGGAACGGGAGGACGATCTGGATGAACTGCTGCCATAGCTACGTGAAGGAGTGCTTGATGAACTGCTTCCATAGCTACGTGAAGGAGTGCTTGATGAACTGCTGCCATAGCTACGTGAAGGAGTGCTGGATGAACTGCTGCCATAGCTACGTGAAGGAGTGCTGGATGAACTGCTGCCATAGCTACGTGAAGGAACACTTGATGAACTGCCTCCATAGGTACGTGAAGGAGTGCTGGAGGTACGGTTCCCGCTGAAGTTACTTGTAGAAGGACGGTTGGGCGTGGTGCTTACCCCAGACGAGGAACGGTTGGGGGTGTTGTTCATTTCGGAAGAGGGACGGTTGGGCAGGTCAGAGGACGAGCGGCTGCCACTGAAGTGACCGCTGCCGTTACGGTTGTTGTCATAGCTGCGATTGCCATTGAATGTGCCACGATTGTTATTGCGGTTGTTGTCATAGCTACGGTTGTTACCGCGGGTCTCAGGCATGTTACGGTCGTTGCGTCCCATGCGGCTATGACCGGTAGTGACACGAGTGGAACTGCCCGGGCGTACGTTGCGATAGTCGCCACGGTTGAAGCCATCGCGCATTCCGAAGTGCTGGCGGTCACGGGGCAGTGCTGGGCGGAAGTGGTCGGAACGTCCGTGATAATAGCTGTGTCCGCCGTTCATGTGCCAGCTGTGGCCACCCCGATAGGTAGCATAGAAATGGGGGCGTCCATAGTAGAAATAGTCGCGGTGGGGATAGCGGGCATAGATGCCGAAATGCCAGTAGCCCGAGCGCCAGTAGAGGGGGCGGTAGAAGTAGGAGGCTGCGATATAGGCATCCCACTGCCAATTATAGAGGATGTAGCTCAGGTCGAGGTTACGACGCTCCCAGAAGGGACCGTACACATCGTCTATACTGGTGACACCCATGAGGTAGTCGAGGTTGATTTCGTATGCTGCCTCATACTGGGCATCGGTCAGGTTGAGCTCGTAGGCCATCTTGTCGGTGAGGAACAAGGCTTCGTTGCGGGCCTGCTCGTAGCTCATGGCAGATGCAGAAACAGACATGGTCAGTAATGCTGCCAGGACAAAAATCAAACGCTTTGCGCTCACAATCATTTTCTTCATAGTCGTAATTATTTTTTATTTGTTCAACATCAGGGTAATTTTCACGATGCAAAGAAACTGCTTTTTCCTGACACCTGCAAAGGATTTTCCCTAAACGGGAGAGGAAAATCCCTAAAACATGTCCTTGGGAGAAATATTGTCGTTTCTAACGGCTCTTGCTGTTCCTTCTATACGACAAAAAAACAAAAAAGTGTTTTTTTATTTTGCAGTGTTCTCAGTTATTCGTACCTTTGTCCCCTGAAACATGAAGAAGATGAAAAGAGTTGTTGTGGTGGTGACGACCGCCCTGCTTTCTGTGATGCCTGCATCCGCTCAAAACAGCGTGGGCAGGTTTGGTGTGTTCAATCATCTGGATGCAGCCGTAACGATGGGTACTACAGGCTTGGGTGTAGACCTCTCAGCTCCCGTGGGTGACTATGTTGCCCTGCGTACGGGCTTTGCCTTTATGCCGAGGTTTGAATACAAGATGACCTTTGGCATTCAGGTGGGTGACTTTGCCGAGCGTAAGTATGACGCAGCAGGAAATCGCGTGGAGACGAAGTTTGACCGTATGGCAGGTCTGTTAAAGGATATCACTGGCTATGATGTGGATGACGAAGTGGACATGGTAGGCAAGCCATCGTTCTACAACTTCAAGCTGATGGTCGATGTGTTCCCCTTCAAGGGAAACAAGCACTGGCATGTCACTGCAGGTTGCTACTGGGGCCCCGCCAAGATAGCAGACGCGTTTAACACCACAGAGGACATGCCCTCGTTGATGGCTGTTGCCCTATACAATAATATATATGACAAGCTGAAGAACGGTGATCCGATTGTCACCTATCAGGGAACGGAGGTGAAGATAGAGAACGAGGCCATCAAGAAGAGGATACTGAGCTATGGCCGTATGGGTATGCATATGGGTGACTGGAAGTATAACATGGTGGCCACACACGATCAGGGAGACGGTAAGTACACCCCCTCGTGGTTTCCCGATGATGTGGTCTCGGAAGAAGACATTGTCTACAGGAAAGGCACACCCTATATGATGGAGCCTGACAAGGATCTCATGGCCAAGGCTTCGATGAAGGTGAAGCGTTTCCGTCCGTATGTGGGCGTAGGCTATGGAGGCCGTCTGTTCAAGAACGACAGCCGGTACCAGGTGTCGTTCGACTGTGGTGTGATGTTCTGGGGCGGTGCACCGAAACTGGTGACACACGACGGTACAGACCTGATGTACGATGTAGAGAACATCGGTGGTCAGGTGGGTGACTATGTGGATATCGCCCGTAAGATGAAGGCTTATCCGGTGCTGAACCTCAGGATAGCACGCTCGCTGTTCTGAGGGTCTGCTGTGAAGGTATCAAGAAAAGCGGTTTCTCGTGGGAGGAACCGCTTTTTCTGATGGCATGCGCTGACTGTTAATCGCGTTTGTCACGCTTGTAGTGATACTCCTGGATGTCTGGAGAACTTCCGTAGTAAGGCTCCTTGGTGATAGTCCTGATCTTCTGGTTATATCCCTTATGGACAGGTCCCACATTAAGGATGATATCCTTGTAGTTGACTGTGGGTATGACTACGCCAAACAGTCCTACGCCTACGCGTATGCCTTCCGGACGGAAGTTGGTGGTGAGACGCGCTGTGCTGTAGAAGGTATGCTGATAGCATTCCAGCGTGTTGTATTTCTCAAAAGCTTCCATCTCATATTTGTTCAGTTTGGCAGAATCGGCAGTTGTAAAGATGAATGTCACGTTGTTCACGGCGTCATCCACCTCGTCGGTCTTGATACTGTCGTTCTCAGAGATGCACTGTGCAATATTGTCCATCATTTCATCATACATCACATCGGCAGTAGGAGCCGTGTAATAGGCGATGATGAGCAAGATGATGACGAAAACGCCGAAGATGGTCAGTCGTCCCAGGCAGCTGTGGGTAAACTTGTGCTGCATCGACTCTTGAGTTCTGTAATTACTGTTGTCGTTCTGTTCCATTGTAAAAAAGTAAGGTTCTAAATTTTAGTGATTAATGTGATATCAGGTTCATGAACTCCTGGCGGGTCTTTGCCTGATTGAAGGCTCCGCTGAAGTCACTTGTCGTTGTGATGCTGTTCTGTTTCTCCACCCCCCGCATCTGCATGCACATGTGGCGGGCCTCCACTACAACCATCACGCCCAGGGGCTTCAGTGTCTGTTCGATGCACTCCTTGATTTGCAGTGTCATGCGTTCCTGTACCTGCAGACGGTGGGAGTAGATATCTACCACACGGGCAATCTTCGACAGCCCGGTGATGTAGCCATTGGGGATATAAGCCACGTGCACCTTGCCATAGAAGGGCAGCATGTGGTGTTCACAGAGTGAGAAGAAGTCTATGTCCTTGACGATGACCATCTGTGAGTAGTCTTCCTGGAAGAGGGCCTCGGTGAGCACCTTATGGGCATCCATCCCGTAGCCTCTGGTAAGCACCTGCATGGCCTTGGCTACACGCATAGGGGTTTTCAGCAGCCCTTCCCGTTCCGGGTCTTCGCCAATGAGGCTTAGGACCTGACGATAGTGTGCGGCTAATTCTTCCAATCCTTCTCGATATTCTGTTTCCGGATTCATTCTGTTCTCTGTACGGTTATTTTTCCCTTGACAATGACAGCCGAGGTATAGCCAAGTTTCCTGACGGCTGTGAGCATCTCCTGGGCTTTCTCGTAGGTGCGGTAGTTGCCTACACGGCAGATCCAGCGTGGAGAGTAGAAATGAGTATAGACAGGCTCGTCAGGAAAATAGGTCTTGATCTGTGCTGCTGTCTGTTCTGCCTTGATACGGTCCTTGCGTTGGTTGCCTCCAGCGAAGACCTGTACGCGGTAGCCGGTTACCTTGTAGCTGCCCAACATCACTTTCTTCTTGGGTTCTGATGGGGGGAGGATAATGGCCGTGTCGCCCATGACGGGTTCTGTACGCCGCGTAGTCGTGGCAGCAGGCTTAGGCAGTGGCTTCTCCTCCTGTTTCACAGAAGGAGTGACCGCTGGCTTTGCCTCGTTCTTCACGACGGAGTTGTCCGAACGCATAGGCTGGCTTGAACTGCTCATCCCATTTTTTCCATTTACCAATATGTCGATATCCTGGCTATGGGTAACAGTCAGCCTGCCTCCAGTCTTCATGTCCTGCTGGATGCGCTGTGTGAAGGACTGCGCCCCAGCGGGGCTAAATGATAAATGACAAATGATCAATGATAAACCTATCGGCCACCATTTTCTCTTAGTCATTAAGATTTTTCTGTTCATTGCTTCTCAAGTTTTTCAATCATCATTTATCATTTATCATTGAGACGTGACACCTTAGTCGAAAGCAGCAATGATGCCCTTGAAGTCGGCAGCTTTCAGTGAAGCACCGCCGATAAGTCCACCGTCGATGTCGGGCTTAGCGAACAGCTCAGGAGCGTTCGAGGCCTTGCATGATCCGCCATAGAGGATGGTCGTTTCGTCAGCCACAGCCTCACCATACTTTTCTGCGATGATGGAGCGGATGTAGGCATGAATCTCCTCAGCCTGCTCGGCGGTAGCGGTCTTGCCGGTGCCGATAGCCCAGATGGGTTCATAGGCAATGACAATCTTGCGGAAGTCTTCCTCGCTGAGGTTGAACACAGAGCCTTCGAGCTCAGCCTTCACCACCTCGTTCTGCTTGCCAGCCTCGCGCTCTTCCAGGCTCTCGCCAATGCAGAAGATCACCTTCAGGCCGTTCTTCTGTGCCAGCAGCACTTTCTCCTTCAGGATCTCGGGAGTCTCTTTGTAGTACTCGCGGCGCTCGCTGTGGCCAAGGATCACGTACTGGGCACCGGTAGACTTCACCATCTCAGCGCTTACCTCACCTGTGAAAGCACCTTTCTCCTTGTCAGCGCAGTTCTCTGCACCCAGGCCGATGATGTCCTGGTCGAGGAACTGTGCAATGGAGGCAAGGTGGATAAACGGGGTGCAGATGACCACACCGCAGTTGGGCTTTTCTGCCTTCAGTGTCTCGTTCAGCTCTTTGGCAAGAGCAATACCATCCTGGAGATTCATGTTCATCTTCCAGTTTCCTGCAACAATTTTCTTTCTCATAATTTTTTTTTGTTTTTTATTAGGGTTTTGTAGGGTCGTTAGGGGGGGTAGGGGGATTAGGGGAATTAGGGGAATTAGGGTGAGTAGGGGGAGTAGGGCGTTTGCGGCGAAGCCACTTGGTCCACATCCACAGGCGGTCGGCAATGGTAAGCAATGCCAGTGGCAGTGCAAACCACAGCAGCAGCTGCAGAATCTTGCTGACCACGCTGTTGGCAGGCATCTTACCAATCTCCATCTGTTCAAGAGGTTGTGCTGCCTGCGACTCATTAATCACGGGCAGGTCATTGTGGCTCCACTTACGAATGATGGTGCCATCTTTCAGAAGCAACAGTCCGGGATTACTACGTATGATGGTCTTCAGCGTCGTCTCGTCTGAAAGGCAGAAAGGATACTCTGCCCCCGTCCGGTCGCACCAAAGGTTGATATCCGAAGCAGAACTGGCGGTGAGACAGTAGAAGGGATAGCTTTTCTCCCGGCTGTACTCATACAGCTCATTGATGAGGTCGAGTCTTGAGTCATCAGCATTTCCTAAATGAGGGGATACCAGAAGAAAGGTGTAGCCCTTGCGGCTCAGTACGTCGTCAGTGATGTCACCGCTCTCTTCCCGTCCCTCATCGGTGTTCTCAAGGAGGCTGATGGAGAAGTCGTGGATAGGCGGTATATAGCCCTCGCTCACCTGACGCGTCTTAGAGTCGATGAACGTCCATGTGGAGTCAGGATAGTCGTCGAGCGTGAATTCCTGTTGCCGGCCCTCTTTCTCCATGATGAAGGTGGTCTCGAACTGTGGAGGCTCCTCGCCCTCGGGTATCGTCATGCCCTCCTGAATGTTGGCACCTATATGATAGGGACGGAAGTCGAAGATAGGCAGGTAGTAGAGACACCATGTTGAGACCGCGATGATAAAAACAGCCGAGTAGTTGATGACAATCCACTGGTTTGACTTGCAGACGAAGCGGAACATCTCCATAGGCCACCGTGCCACCACACAGGCTGCAGCCAGCAGCACCACATTCTTCAGGAATGTCTGCCAGTTGGTGAGCACGAGGGCATCGCCAAAACATCCACAGTCCTTTACAGGATCTGTGAGTGCCAGCCAAAGGGTCAGTGGAGTCATGACGAGCAGCAGCACCAGTACCAGTCTGGATGTCATGCGTCGCTGGATGGCGAAGAGCAGGAATATGCCCAGGCAGAACTCTACTGCTGACAGGAACACTGATGCTCCCAGCGTCACGAAGTCGGGCAGCAGTCCTCCAAAGGACATGGCCTCCATGTAGTCCTCTATCTTGTACTGCGTACCCAATGGGTCGACAGCCTTGACGAATCCCGACAAGATGAAGACCACGGCTAACAGCAGCCTGCAGATATTGACCAAACTCTTCTTCATTCCTTATATCTCACTCTTTGTTTCTCGTTCAGACAGAAGGCTGCCCCAGTTTGATGATGCCGAAGACAGCATAGTTGATGATGTCCATATAGTTGGCATCGATACCTTCGCTTACCTTCAGGCTGTCACCTCTCAGTTCAATGTCCTCAATCTCCTTGATGCGTTCAATCTTGGTAAGAATCAGATCGGTATAGGAGCTGGTGCGCATGGAACGCCAAGCCTCGTCGTAATCGTGGTTCTTCCGTTTCATCAGTTCCAGGGCCTCCCGTGCATACTGGTCATAGAGAGTCATGGCCTGTTCATTGGACATGTCCACCGTGTCGGAAAACCCTTGGTTCACCTGTATAAGTCCCACGATGCCATAGTTCACCAGAGCGATGAACTCCGGACGTATGCCTTCGCCCACCTTCGACTCCTTCTTGATTTCCAGCGACCGTATGCGCTTGGCTTTGATAAAGAGCTGGTCGGTGAGTGCTGTGGGGCGCAAGATGCGCCAAGAGGCGCGATAGTCGTGCAGCTTCTTGGAAAACAGCTGTCGGCACTCGTCTACAGCCTGTTCAAACTGTCTGTTGGTCTGTTCAAACTTATCCATGCTTCATCATATATCATTGATCATTCCAGCCGGGGACCGCCTCATTTCCTGTTATGTGAGGTGCTGCCTTGTTTCTTGTGGATGTAGCGTATCTTGGCGCAGAGCACATTGAATCGTGTCTGCAGCGAGTCACGCTTCACCCGGGTCTTTGTCAACATCGTCAGCTCCTCAGGCGTGGCAGTCAGCTGTTCCTTGTCCTTCTCCACCTTGGCACGTTGGTAGTCATAGTCGTGCTTCACAGCCTGCAGGGCACTGTCCACCAGTGCCAGTTCCTCCTGCGAACGCTTCAGCTCGATGTCCTGATAGAGTTTCAGGGCCTGCCGACGGGTCTCGATGGCGTTGGGATATACCTTACGTAGCGAGTCAATAGTAATGAGGGCACGGTCATACCGTCCCTGTTCAAACTCTTTACCCGCCTTTTTCAGCAACTCAGTTGCTTCGTTTTGTTTGCTGTTTCCGCAGGCTGTTATACCCGCAATCAGCAAGATCCATAGAAAATGTCTCATTTCAGCGTGCAAAGTTACATATTTTTTTCGTAACTTTGCACGCTGAAACAAAAAAAATGACAATGAAGTTATATTCCGACGAAGAATTAGCTGAGATATTAGATAAGGAGATATTCCATCAGATCAGTGATGCTGCCGACCATTTGGGCGTGGAGTGCTATGTGGTTGGTGGGTATGTACGTGACATTTTCCTGGAACGTCCCAGCGATGACATCGACGTAGTGGTGGTGGGCAGTGGCATTGCTGTGGCCAAGGAGCTGAAACGTATGCTGGGTCGCAAGGCCCACCTCAGTGTGTTCAAGAACTTCGGTACAGCCCAGGTGAAGGTCTTGACGAGGAAGGACGATGGGGAATCGGGTATGGAAAATACTCCTGCTACTGAAATAGAGGTGGAGTTTGTGGGTGCACGTCGTGAGAGCTATCGTCATGACTCGCGGAAACCCATTGTAGAGGACGGAACGCTGGAGGATGACCAGAACCGTCGTGACTTCACCATCAACGCGATGGCCATCTGCCTGAACAGGGAGCGTTTCGGTGAATTGGTAGACCCCTTCAACGGCTTGGCCGATCTGGAGGATGGCATCATTGCCACACCGTTAGAGCCAGACATCACTTTCAGTGACGATCCGTTGCGCATGATGCGCTGCATCCGCTTTGCCACTCAGCTGAATTTCCAGGTGGAGGATGTCACTTATGACGCATTGGTGCGCATGGCTGACAGGATAAAGATAGTCAGTGGTGAGCGTATTGCCGTAGAGTTGAACAAGATCATGATGGCAAAGCACCCGAGCATTGGCCTTGAACTGCTGCAGCGTTGTGGACTGATGCTGATCCTGCTGCCAGAACTGGCCGCGCTGGATATTGTGGAGCAGAGGCAGGGCCGTGCCCATAAGAACAATTTCTACCATACACTGGAAGTGTTGGAGAATGTTGTGAGGAATGAGGAGTGTGGAATGGGGAGTGAGAAGAGCCTGTGGCTCCGTTGGGCTGCCTTGCTCCATGATATCGGCAAGACCAAGACCAAACGATGGGATGCCCAGCAGGGTTGGACGTTCCATAACCACAACTATGTGGGGGCAAAGATGGTTGCCGATATCTTCCGCAGGCTGAAGTTGCCTTTGGGTGCCGAGATGAAATATGTACAGAAACTTGTTGACCTGCACATGCGTCCTCAAGCCATTGCTGATGAGGTGGTTACCGACAGTGCCGTGCGCCGTCTGCTGAACGATGCCGGTGATGATATAGACGACCTGATGACCCTCTGTGAGGCTGATATCACGTCGAAGAACGAGGTGAAGAAGAAACTGTTCCTTGAGAACTTCCGTATGGTCCGTGAAAAGCTGGCCGACCTGAAGGAGAAGGACTATAAACGTCTGTTGCAGCCAGTCATCGATGGCAATGAGATCATGGAAATGTTTCATCTGGAGCCGGGTCCTATCATCAAAGTGCTGAAGGATGCGATGAAGGATGCCGTTCTTGACAACCGTGTGCCCAATGAGCGTGAGCCCCTCATGGAACTGCTGATGGAAAAGGCGAGGGAGTGTGGGCTTCTGCCAGAATGAGGCGGGCTTCATCAAAGATGATCAAGGATGACCATTGAGGGATGGGACCTTCAACGTAAACGTTAAAGTGAAAAAAAAGACGCGAAGGGGCGTGAAATTTGCTTTTTTTCCGTAACTTTGCAGACAAAACTAACCACTAAAACTTTTTGCAAGATGAAAAGACTAACTTTTTGGACGCTTCTGTGCCTGCTGCTGCCCATGGTGGCTGCTGCCCAGGGATGGGATGCTGCCAAGTACAGGCAGATTGAGCAGAGCATCAAGGCTCCAGTGATTCCCGATGCAACGATGAGCATCACCAAGTATGGCGCCAAGCCCACTAACACGGCAGCGCAAAACCAGAAAGCCATACAGAAAGCCATTGACCTCTGTTCGAAGAAGGGTGGGGGACGCGTGGTAGTGCCTTCCGGACAGAAGTTCCTGACCGGAGCCATCATCCTGAAGAGCAAGGTGAATCTTCATGTAGAAGAGGGTGCCACGCTGGAGTTTGCTTTCCAACCAGAGCTTTACCCTATTGTGGAAACATCGTGGGAAGGGCTGGAGTGTTTTAACCTGTCGCCCTGTATCTATGCCTTCAAGGCACATGATATTGCCGTGACGGGTAAGGGGACCATAGACGGAGGAGGCTCGAACGATACCTGGTGGCCTTGGTGCGGTAGCGGACGCTTCGGTGCTAAGGAGGGAGGCATCGCCCAGAATAAGGGTGCCCGTGCCCGTCTGCTGAAAGCTGGCGAGGATGGCGTGCCGATGTATATCAGTGAGGAAGGAGGAAAGAGGAAGAAGAAAGAAATAAAGCGCTCTCCGGAGCGGGTGTTCGGTGCTACTGACGGTCTGCGTCCCCAGTTGGTGAATTTCAACAAGTGTGAGCGTATCCTCATGGAGGATGTCACCCTGTTGCGCTCGCCGTTCTGGGTGATTCATCCCCTGCATTCTACCGATATTACCGTTCGTCGGGTGAAAATGATCAATGACGGACCCAATGGTGACGGATGCGACCCTGAGTGCTGTGACCGCGTGTTGATAGAGGACTGTTTCTTCAATACGGGCGACGACTGTATAGCCATCAAGAGCGGACGCAACCGAGACGGACGTGAGCGTAACATGCCCTCGAAGAACATCATCATCCGCAACTGTGAGATGAAGAACGGGCACGGGGGCGTTGTGGTAGGCTCAGAGATTTCCGGTGGCTGCCAGAATGTCTATGCCCACGACTGTGTGATGGACTCGCCCAACCTGGACCGTGTGCTACGCATCAAGACGAACAGCTGTCGGGGAGGTATCATCGAGAACATCAACATGCGTGATATCAAGGTCGGCCAGTGTGGCGAGGCAGTGATCAAGATCAATCTCGACTATGAGCATAATGAAATCTGCTGCCGTGGCTTCAATCCCACGGTTCGCAATATCAATGTCGAGAACGTCACCTGCAACAAGTCGAAGTACGGTGTGCTGGTAGTAGCGCTGGATACCGTCTGCAATGTATACGACGTGAATGTCAAGAACTGTAAGTTCGACGGTGTGGCCCAGGGCAACAAGATAACCGGGCAGACCCGCGACATACGCTATGACAACTATTTTGTCAACGGTTCGCTCTGCCTGACGGAGATGCCCTACAAGCATTATAGTGAGTGGCTCACCTATTCCGAGATGAAGCGCGTACCCCAGAGTTACATGCTCGATTTTGCCACGAAACCCAAGTGGAGCTATGTCATGGGTATAGAACTGGAGGGAATGCTTGATACCTATCTTAAATATGGAGGGGAGGAAATCCGCAAATACTGCCAGATGTATACGGATACGATGATTAACGAACAGGGTGACATTCGCGGTTACGACATCCTGGACTATAACCTCGACAACATACGTACGGGTCATTTCGTCACCCGTATGTATCAGAAGTGGCCGGAGGCGAAGAACCTGCTGGCTATGAAGACCATGATGAAGCAGCTGCAGAACCAGCCCCGCACCATTGCCGACAAGGTGTACTGGCATAAGGCCATCTATGCCTATCAGGTGTGGCTCGACGGAATCTTCATGGGACTGCCCTACCGCTGTCTGACGGCTCCCATCACGGCAAAGCCGAAGGAGGTGAATAAGATATACGACGATGCTGTGAACCAGCTGAAGATTACATACGAGCGTACCCTTGACCCCAAGACCGGTCTGAACCGTCATGCTTATGACGAGACACGCGATGCGTTCTGGAGTGACAAGGAGACAGGTCTTTCCCAGCACTGTTGGGGACGTGCCCAGGGGTGGTATACGATGGCTCTTGTCGAGGTGCTCGATGCACTGCCTGAGGACTATGCCCGTCGTGCAGAGGTGATAGACCTGTTGCAGAAAGACTTCGATGCCATCCTGAAGTGGCAGGACAAGAAGACGGGAGTGTGGTATCAGGTGATGGACAGTCCCGACCGTGAGGGCAACTACCTTGAGAGCACGTGCAGCGCCATGTTCACCTATTCCTTGTTGAAGGCCTATCGTAAAGGCTATGTAGGTGCGAAGTACCGTGATGCAGGCGTCAAGGCCTACAAGGGCATCATCAACAACTTTATCCGTGTGAATGGTGACAAGACCATCTCGCTGACCAACTGCTGCAGTGTGGCAGGACTTGGCCCGGCAGCCACGCCACAGGTGGTTGCCGCCATGAAGAAGGTGAATCCCAAAGGCAGTGTCAAGGAGAACAAGAGACGCGACGGAGGCTATGAATACTATCTGTCCGAGCCTATCCGCGACAATGATGCCAAGGGCGTAGGTCCGTTTATCTGGGCATCCCTGGAGATGGAGATGTTAGGTTACGACACCAGCAACACCACTGCCGAGATCAATCGTCAGGCAGTGGTTACGCGGAATAACCCTGTGGTGACAGAGGCCTCGCCGCTGGCCTCGCTGTCCGTGGGTAATGGTCACTTTGCAACGACGGTCGACGTTACCGGCCTGCAGTCGTTCCCTTTTGAATATGGGGCAGGTGTGCCCCTGACAGCCATGTCCGACTGGGGATGGCATAAGTTCAAAAACACCGACCGGCTGGTGCCTCAGGATTCCGAGCGCAGCTTTGACCTGGGGCATGGCCACCCCGAAGTCTATGCCGTAGAGTTCAAGTCCAAGGGCAGCATGCTCTTCAAGGGCGACTCCATCGCCCCTCTGCGTCGCATCGCAGCCACTGAATATTTCCGGGTGAATCCCCACCGGCTGAACCTTGGCACCATCGGCTTGGAGATGCTTACAGCCAAGGGTGACTCCATCCGCTTGAGCGACCTTCGCCAGATCAGGCAGGAGCAGCATATCTACGACGGGAAGATAGAATCCTCCTTTGTGGTGAACGATGCTTCACGGCAAGGAAAGGGCACGGCCGTAGATGTGACCACTGCCTGTCTGCCCGACCGCGATGCCCTCATCTGTATGGTCAAGACACCGTTGCTTGCCAGGCAGCAGGCTGCAGTCACCTTGCGTTTCAGCTATCCTACTGGACGCCATGCCGATGATGCTAACGATTGGACCAAGCCCGACCTTCATGCCTCGTTGCTGGAGAGCCAGGGGACAAACCATGCTGTTATCCATCGTGTCATAGGCTCTACACAGTATTATGTCACGCTCCGCTGGGAAGGCCGTGCCACACTGACAGAGCGTGCTCCTCACGAGTTTGTGCTGGCTACGAAAGACGATGTCCTGACCTTTGAGGCAGACTACACACCCGACAGGCCGAAGACTGCCGGACAAACGGCTTTCATCTTTGACCAGGCCCTTAAGCAGACCATCAAGCACTGGAACCACTGGTGGCAGGAAGGTGCCATCGTGGACTTCTCCCAATGTAGCGACCCTCGTGCCCGGGAACTGGAGCGGAGGGTTGTACTCTCGCAGTATCTCACCCAGATTAACTGTGCCAATGCCCTTCCTCCGCAGGAGACAGGACTGACCTATAATTCCTGGTTCGGGCGTCCCCACTTGGAGATGACGTGGTGGCACATGGTGGACTTTGCCCTGTGGAACCGTCCTCAGACTGTAGCCACTGTGCTCGACTGGTATAACGAAGAAGCCTATCCTGTGGCCCGCCAGATAGCAGAGCGCCAAGGATTCAAAGGCGTCCGTTGGATGAAGATGACCGACCCCTGGGCTGGTGAGGCTCCGTCGAATACGGGTTCCTTCCTTATCTGGCAGCAGCCACATTATATATATATGGCTGAGGAGATGTTCCGTGCGAATCCCACTGCCGAGACCCTGAAGAAGTATGGTGAGCAGGTGGAGGCCACCGCAGAGTTCATGGCAGACTTCGTGACCAGGAGCATCTCGAATGTGCAGCGTGGAAAGACGTTTCATGCCCTTCTTGAGCAGTTTGACCTGCGAGGAGCCACAGCCATGCAGGAATGTATGACGAAGGACATCAGCTATAACCAACCCTTCGAGCTGGCCTACTGGCGCTATGGCCTCAGTGTGGCCCAGCAGTGGCGTGAACGTCAGGGGCTGGAGCGACATGCAGAGTGGGACAATATCCTGCGACGCCTCTCCCCCCTGCCTGAGAAGGATGGCATCTACGTGGCAGGTCTGCCACGAGGCAAGACCGACGGCCTCGAAGCCTTCAACCCCTTCGATACTGTGGGCAGCGGTTCACCTGTTGCCAAAACAACCGAGTCCTTTGCCGACAAGCTGCGCAACGACCACCCCGCTGTGCTGGGTGCCTGCGGCTTGCTGCCTGTTAGTAACAGCAAGGGCAGTGGTGCTGTGGTTGACAAGAAACACCCTTTCCGCACCACGCTCTATACTGATGACAAGATGCGTGCCACCCTCAACTGGGTGATGAAGAACTGGAACTGGCAGACCACGTGGGGATGGGACTATGGCATGATAGCGATGGCTGCTGCACGCTTGGGCGAGACAAAGACTGCCCTCGATGCCCTGCTCATCGAAACACAGAAGAACACCTATCTCGTCTCTGGTCATAACTTCCAGACCTCCGATCGCCTGCGCCTCTACCTCCCTGGCAATGGTGCCCTGCTCACGGCGATTGCCATGATGTGTGCCGGCTGGGATGGCTGCCCCGAGGTGCTGAACCCCGGCTTCCCCAAGGATGGTAAGTGGAACGTCCGCTGGGAAGGGCTGCAAAGGATGCAATAGCGGCCTGCGGCCTAAATGATAAATGATAAATGATAATTGGCTGCGCCGCCACGGGCGTAATAACGATATAACGTAATAACGAAATAACGAAATGAGAAATAAAGCAATGAATAAAGTTTTGAATAAAATTTGTTGTGATAAGGGGTGGGCGCTAGCCTTATCATTTATCATTTATCATTTATCATTTAGCCCCGCAGGGGCGCAGGCTCCCGCCTTCCCCGGTGCCGAAGGTCACGGTCGCTATACGACAGGCGGACGTGGAGGCACGGTGGTCCATGTGACCAATCTCAACGACAGCGGAACAGGTTCGTTCCGTAGTGCTGTCAGCAGCAGCAACCGCATTGTGGTGTTTGATGTGGGCGGTGTCATTGAATTGAAGTCCGACCTGACAATCAAGGCCAATGTTACTATTCTAGGGCAGACTGCTCCCTATCCGGGTATCACCCTTCGCTATCGTACTGTCCGTCCCAATGGCAATAACATCATCATGCGCTTCATCCGTATCCGTCGCGGTGAGGAGAAAGACGTGAACGACGGTGCCGATGCTACATGGTGCCGCAATTTCACTGGCATGATACTCGACCACTGCTCGTTCTCATGGAGTATTGACGAGATAGCCTCGTTCTATGACAACCGGAACTTCACCATGCAGTGGTGTACCATTGGCGAGGCACTGGCTAACCCCGGACATACAAAGGGTGAGCACAGCTATGGTGGCATCTGGGGTGGAAAGGAAGCATCGTTCCATCATAACTTCCTCTGTCACATGCAGAACCGCGTGCCGCGTTTCTGTGGGGCACGCTATGACTGGACCGGTTATGATAAGACGAAATACGGCAATTCCATTCAGGCAGAGGTTGTTGATTTCCGTAACTGTGTGATGTACAACTGGGGCAACGGTAATGGCTGCTATGGCGGTACCGGTGGTGGAAATATCAACATCGTGAACAACTACTACAAGGCCGGTCCTGCCACCGTCAACAAGACCCGTGTCACCCAGGTTTCCGTTGCCAACAGCAGTAATGCTTCCGGTTCACCATTCATGGGATATTGTGCGCGATACTATATCAACGGCAACTACGTGACAGCTGCCGGGAGCAAGGCGCAGGACTACGACTGGCAGGGCGTTATCTTCGACAGCGGTACCTCCACCATCAACGGTGAGCGCTATTGTCCCGATGCCCAGCACAGGTATGGCGATGGTGTGGAATATGTGAAGAACAGCAGTGGTACAGACTGTGTCAAGATCAAGCTCGACAACCCCGTTGCTACAGGTGAGGTGACCACACATACCGCTCAGAAAGCCTACGAGAAAGTGTTGGCCAATGTCGGTGCTTCACTCTACCGCGATGCCGTAGATGCCCGTTACATGGAGGAGGCCGAGAAAGGCATCACCCACTATAAAGGTAGTGCTACGAAGACCGGTGACGGTAAAACCATCACCCATCTGCCCGGCATCATCGACTTCGTGAAAGACCAAGGCACCTACACGTTGGAGTCCACTTCCCGCGAGGCAGGCTTCGATACCGACAACGACGGAATACCCGATGTGTGGGAGGAGGCCAACGGACTGAATCCTAACGATGCTTCCGATGCCAAGCTGTATACCATTGATACTCAGAAGAAATGGTACACCAACCTCGAGGTTTACGCGAACTCCCTCGTGGAGGATATCATGAAGGCAGGCAATGCCGATGCAGAGTCGGCTGTTGACGAATACTATCCTGCCTGGAAGGTGCCTACTGCCATACCCAGCCTTCCTTCTTCCTCCTACGTTCTTCCTCAGCAGAGATACAATCTGAAAGGTCAGAAGGTGGACGACCGTTATAAGGGCATCGTCATCCGGAACGGCAAGAAGGTGGTACTTTAGTCCCTTCGCTGTCAATAATCTATCTGCAATTTGTAATTGTTAACAGTTTCGCGTGCAGTATTTTGGGAATTTCGGTTTTATATAGGCAGAAATGATTAAATTTGCAAGCGAGATGAAGAAAACAATGATGTGGGTGGCTGTCGCCCTGACGATGGCAGCATGTAGCAGTAGTGACAACGATGAGGCGGTGGATGCTCAGATTGTGGAGTCTCATACGCCGAAGTCTTCTGGTGAGTTGAAGGACATTACGTTGACGCGTGGCGAGCAGGCATTGGTGGCGAACAACAATGAATTTGCCTTCAACCTGTTCCGCGTAGCTGGGCCACGCGAGCCAAGCGGTCCTGCTGGCCCCTGTTATGAAGGACCGGAGGCGAGCACCATTCTCTCGCCCATCAGCATCACCTACGCCTTGGGAATGCTGAACAACGGAGCTGCGGGCGAGACGCAGCAGCAGATCAACAAGGTGTTGGGAGGAGCCTCCCCAGACCCCTCCCAAGGAGAGGGGATGGGCGCTGACGCCATCAACGACTTCTGTAAGAAGATGCTCACGCAGGCTCCTACGCTCGACTCGCTGACGAAGGTGTCGATAGCCAACACCATTTACGTGAACAAGGGCTACGAGCTGAAGGCTCCCTTTGTACAGAAGGCCAACGACTATTATGGCGCGCAGCCTGAGACGCGTGACTTCCTTGATGGCAAGACGATGGATGTGATCAACCAGTGGGCCAGCGATCATACGGAGAAGATGATTGAGAAGGTGTTGGATGAAAGCACGTTCAACCCCTGGGCCGTGAGCTATCTGCTGAATGCCATTTATTTCAAGGGCACGTGGGCCACGAAGTTCGACAAGGACGAGACGCAGGAAGAGCAGTTTGGTGAGCAGCTGTACGGTGGCGCGTTGAAGGTGCCCATGATGCATCTGAGGGGAACGTTCCAGTATGCTGCGGATGATGACTGTCAGGTTCTGACGCTGCCCTACGGCAATGGGGCCTACCGCATGACCATCTTCCTGCCCACGGAGGGAAAGACTACCTACCAGTTGATGCAGGGGCTGACCGCAGAGAGCTGGGAGAAGAAGTGGAATAATCCAGAGTTTGGCCGTCCAGCCTTTGTCGACGTGAAACTGCCTCGCTTCGAGACGAAAACCGATCGTGACTTGATAAGTGACATGTATCAGTTGGGAATGACCAATGCCTTCGATGCAAATAAAGCGGAGTTCCCCAACTTCTGCGACAGAGCCACCTATATCGGATTGATGAAGCAGGTGGCACGCATCAAGCTCAATGAAGAGGGAACGGAGGCAGCGGCAGTGACGGTGATAGCTGTAGATATGTCTTGTGTCTCTCCCAGCGAGCCAAAGCCCCTGTACTTCCACGCCAACCGTCCCTTCCTCTATGTCATCAGCGAGCAGTCGACAGGTGCCATTTTCTTCATAGGACACTATACGGGATATTGAGAAATTGAGAGATTGAGAAAATGAGAACTTCTGGAGCAGCGAGGGCCATGAGAGCGCGCTCTCAAATGGCCGAGTCGTGACAGAAGTCAGCAAAGCTAAATTGAGCGATTGAGAACTTCTGGAGCAGCGAGGGCCATGAGAGCGCGCTCTCAAATGGCCGAGTCGTGACAGAAGTCAGCGAAGCTAAATTGAGAAAATGAGAACTTCTGGAGCAGCGAGGGCCATGAGAGCGCGCTCTCAAATGGCCGAGTCGTGACAGAAGTCAGCGAAGCTAAATTGAGCGATTGAGAGATTGAGACATTGAATAGTGAGCAGCAATTGGTGAAGCGGCTTCGCAACGGTGAAAACGGTGCGATGAAGGAGTTCGTATGCCAATATGCTCCCTGCCTGAAGGGTATCTGCACGCGATATGTCAGCAGCAAGGAAGACGCGAAGGATGTGTTTCAGAATGCACTCGTCAGGATAGTCACCAAGATTGCTGACTTCAAGTACCAAGGCGCTGGTTCCCTAAAGTCCTGGGCTTCGAGAATCGTCATCAACGAGTCCATCCGCTTCCTGCAAGACCATCGACGGCACGAGTTTGCCAAGTTAGACCTCGATGTGGCTGACGAACCAGAAGAGGACGACCCGCCGATAGATCTGATACCGCCAGAGGTGATTCACAGGATGGTGAGCGAGCTGCCGATAGGCTACAGGACAGTGTTCAACCTCTACGTGTTTGAAGACAAGAGCCACGCGGAAATAGCCAGCCTGTTAGGCATCAGCCCCAAGACCTCCGCCTCACAGCTATGCAGGGCGAAGAACCTGCTTGCGAAGAAGATCACAGCGTATAACCACCAAAACAAGCAACCACGATGAAAGAGCAATGGAAGAAACAGATGCAGCAGAAGATGGCAGACTACCGAGAGTCTGACATCGAGGTGTCGTGGGCTGAGTTGGAGGAGGCTTTGGCGGCGAACAGGCGGCAGGCAAAGACGATACCCTTGTGGGGAAGGAGGGTGGCTGCGGCTGCTGCCATTCTGCTTGTGGCAGGAGCGGGCTTCTGGTTGCTTCGTCAGACGGAGACCGCTGTGCATGAGCCTGCATTGACCCAAGAAGTGAGCACCCCTGAAGCACATCCGGCTGCTAACGTCTCTGCTCCGATGGAGCCAGCAGAGCGGTTAGTGTCGCAAGCGGTGTCACGCTCTGTCCGTCAGCCTGTTGCCAACAGCATCCCTGTTATGGAACCCTCTACCCAAGAAACCAGCGAGCCTGAGCAGCCCGTAGTTTCCGCAGCCCCAGAATCGCCCGCAGAGGCCGTTGAGCCTACAGCAAAGGCAGACTCCACAACCACCCATCACCCATCAAAGGCTACGGGTAGGCGCGATAGCGGGAATCTCATCACTTACTATCCAACACCCATCACCCATCATCTACCATCCAGCACCCAACACCCATCACCCAACACCCTGACCGCCAAACTCTACCTGTCGAACACGATGGGAGGGGGGAGTAGCCTAAGTAGCTCCTCTATCGTCTCTATGGGATATTATATCATGACAACAGAGAAAGTCTATCATACGGTTGAAATGAACGAGGCGAATGGTTATCTTATTGATAATATAGCAGGTCCAGTCGTTGAGAAAAGTGGAACAAATTATGTTACGCAAATTACTGATACTATTATCCTGAGACGTGTCAACGGCCCCGTTCATGTAGACGAGGACATCCATCACCATCAGCCTGTGCGTGTAGGACTCTCCCTGCGCTATCGCCTGAACAATCGATGGGGCATAGAGAGCGGACTGACCTACACCCACCATTCGTCCGACATGACCATGAGACTTAAGAGTGAGGTTGGTGAGACTCTCGCCACTACCGAGCAGCGGCTTGTCTATCTCGGCATTCCTGTCAACATGTCCTACCAGCTGTGGGCTACGCGCCACTTCAACTTCTATGTCTCGGCAGGAGGCATGGTGGAGAAGATGGTGAAGGGCACCCAGACGTCAGAGGGGCAGTCGTTCAGCGTCAGCATCCATCCCTTGCAATGCTCTGTAAACGGTGCCGTGGGCGCAGAATGGATGTTCCTGAAAGACTTTAGCCTTTATGCCGAACCGACTTTGGGCTACTACTTCGACAATGGTAGCCGCATCTCCACATTCTATCAGGAAAAGCCCCTGAACTTCAATGTCAACGTAGGTCTGAGGTTTAATATTCAAAGGTAAAAGTGAATAGTGAAAAGTGAAAAATTTGCTGCCGCCATTCTAAGGTAAAAGTGAATAGTGAAAAGTGAATAATTTCCTTCCGGGTTCCGCACAGAGAGTTGGGCGGTAGCAAATTATTCACTATTCCCTTTTCACTATTCCCTTAATCTCCGTAAACGTTTACGGAAACATTCTTTTGCCACAAAAGAAATAATTCGGGATAATTGTGTACTTTTGCATGGTATTAACGACCTACTTGCCATGAATGATTATTAATCAATAAAATAATAACCTATGAAGTACAGATTACTCAAATTCTCCCTTCTGAGCATCATGCTGATGCTATTTGGAGGGACATCGTATGCCGGTGGAGACTTTAAGGACTTCGCTGTCATTGTGAACAACCAGGAAGGCACCTTGCTCACTGCCGACGAGCAGGTGCAGGGCACCGCTGTCAGCTTTGGCGTGGCTGTTGCCGACAATGGTACCGTCAGCCGTGTGGCTGCCGACGATGCCAGTGCCGTGGCTACCATCAGCGGTAAGTATCACAGTGAACATGGCCTGGCCAACTTCTCGGCTACCGTTAAAGTCGACGGTCCTGTAAAGGTATCAATGGGTACCTGCGCATGGGGTGGCGACGTAACCATTAAGAATGCCGATGGCGAGGTTGTAGGCACGTTCAATACCAACACGGGTGCCTGCTATCACCAGAACAAAGCAGAGAACATTGCCTCGACGCTCTACAAAGGCGGTGCTACCACGCTGACCATCAGCGGTGGAGCCTACACCCCATATTTCTCAGTAGAGGCCCTACCTGCCGCAAAGGGTACCGCCTACGTGGTAGACTTGACCGATGGTAACCTTTTGACTGCCGATGAGATAGCCAACAAGACCAGCGTAAAGATAGGTCTTAGCATGGTTGACGGCGTGGCTACGCGCATTGATGCAGAAGGAGCAGATGCAGTGCTGACTGGTAAGTATCACAGCAACGAGCATGGCTGGAGCAACTTCTCCTCCACCGTCAAGGTGGAAGGCCCTGTAAAGATATCGATGGGTACCTGCGCATGGGGTGGCGACGTGACTATCAAGAATGGCGCTGGCGAGACGGTCGGAACATTCAATACCAACACGGGCGCCTGCTATCACCAGAACAAAGCAGAGAACATTGTCTTTGCTTACTACAAGGGTGATGCCACTTCGCTGACCATCAGCGGCGGTGCCTACACACCATACTTTGCCGTAGAGCCTGTCAGCATTGCCGACATTCCTTCAGATATCAAGGTGACTTTTGCCCTCGGCGACACAGAAGCTGTGGGTGTGCTTCCCGCAGAAGCCAAGGCAGAAATCGGCAGCGACTATACGTTGCCCTTGAATCGTATGCTCTATGCTGAGGGAAAGACTCTTACAGGCTGGACAGACGGAACTAACACCTATAAGCCGGGAGAGACCATCAAGGCCGGCGACAAGGACATGAACCTTGTGGCTGTATTCACCGACAATAAAGTTGCACTCGCTGACCGCACAGAGCCAGTAGACCTGAACTTCGACTTCCAGCGCAAGAACGGTGCTCCGCTGTTGAGCTATCAGGGCGGAGATGCCATCGGTGTATATGTGACACAGGCTGTTGTCAACGGCGAGACCATCGATGTGAAGCTTGACTTCGACGCTACCAGCGGCAAGATAGCCAACGGCAACTGGAACGACTGGGCACAGATGAATGGTGGCACTAAGTTCACTATACCTTCGTGCAAGGGTGCTACCGTCAGCCTGGAGGCTTACAGTCCCATTACGACGACAACCATTGACGGTCAGACCGACTACGCTCAGGGTGAGACCATCAGCTACGTAGTGGCCAATACTGCCGCGACCATCGACATTATCATTGGCGACGGATCCTACTATCGCTATATCAAAGTGAATCTGCCTGTAGCAGAGAAGCCGTTCGAAGCCAAGTCTTTCGACAACGAAAAGGCTAACATTGTTTGGAACCTAAACAGTGTTGACGAGTATGCAACACCCAACACCCTGGCTCCCGAAGGAGGCTTTACGCTGACCACAGTCAATGTGGGCGACTTTTCTATTACCGTAGATGCCCCCACCGCCGGTGCCAACAATGGCGTGAAGATGCTGAAACTGCAACCCTCTGGCGACAATACCACCGTAGAGTTCATCGCCAAACCTTATCGTGGCCTCACCTTCACTCCAACCAAAGTATCGGCCAAGGTAGCCCGCTTCGGTACTGACGGCGGCACACTGAGTGTTTCGGCCAAGAATGCCGAGGGTAAGGAAGTGTCACTGGCTTCTGGCCTGATTCCTGCCCGTAACAACCGTGACCAGGCTGACGATGCTCACGGAAGCGAAGCTGCTTACACCGCAGAGTTCTCGTTTGAGATTCCTGCAGAACTGGCTACTGCCGAGAGCTTCTCGCTCGTAGTAACTGAGAGCGGACTGGCCAACAATAAGCAGTGGGGCATTGGAGACGTACATATCGAGGGAAGCATCAATGGCACCACCGAGAACGTTCCTCAGTACACCATCACTGCCAAAACCAACAATGAGAAGGCCGGCAGCGTGAATGTCTATCCCCAGGGCGATAAGTTTGACGAAGGCACTGAACTGAAGCTCACTGCTACCGAGAACTTCGGCTACGACTTCGTGAACTGGACCGATGCCCAGGGAACTGTCCTGTCAGAAGAACCCGTGTTTGTCTACACGCTGGAAGCCGATGCAGAACTGACCGCCAACTTCAAAGAGGTGAACACCTATGAACTTGCCTACGGCGTAGAAGGTGGTGCCAACCTCTATCAGGTGCAGCTCACGCCTGCTCCCACCGTACGCGATGGTAAGAACATGTACGAACAGGGAACCGAGGTAACCATGACTGCTTCGAGCAACGCCATCCTTACATTCAACAACTGGAGCAACGGCGAGACCTCAAGCGAGATCAAGGTCAGCATGGATAAGGACTACAACCTCACAGCCAACTACTCTGCTATCGACTACATTGCTGGTTGGGACTTCTATCTGCCTGGCAACAATGGCCGCGTGGCCGACTTCTACAGCACCAGCGAGAATGACAACGCACAGCTCATCCTTATCGACAACGACGGCAACATTCAGGGATGGCTTGACAAGTGCGCCCAGACTCAGGGCGGCTACGAAGGCTTTGCCGGTGCAGCTGTGAACTGGAAGAAGCTGGGACAATATCACTACCAGACGAAAGTGAATGCCAAGGACTTCACCAACATCAAGGTGAAGAGCCAGCTGCTCTATAATTACAATGCCTATACTCACGTTACACTCGACTGGTCGACCGATGGCGAGAACTGGCAGACTGCCGGTGAAGTGACCATGGCTGGTGCCAAGACCATCAACGACCTTGACACACAGCTGCCCGCAGCCGCTGACCATGCCGAGGCTCTTTACATCCGCTGGATGCCCGACCTGACAGGTGCCGTTGACGGTGCCAATGCGCCTGACAATGACGGTACGTCAATCTCGAACATCTACATCCTGGCCGATGCTGCCATCTATGACGATGGTACGGCTCCCGTACTCGTATCGACAGTTCCTGCCGAGGGTGCCACCAATGCTTCTGCCAACGGACGCATCGTGCTGAACTTCGACGAGAAGGTTGCGCTGACAGAAACCGCCGATATCAAGGCAACGTTGAATGGCGAGCCTTTGGCTCTGGCTGTCTCCGGCAAGACCATCACTGCCGAATACAAGGGTCTGCAGTACAGCACCGACTACACGTTCGTATTGAAGGGCGGTTCAGTGAGTGACCTGGCAGGCAACGTTATGAAGGATGAATTCACACTGAACTTCAAGACCATGTCGAAACCCACAGTTCAGAAGGGCACCTTCGACTTTATCGTTCCCGACGATGGCTCGTTCAAGGACGCTTTGGCTGCTGCCGCTGCCCGCAGCGACAAGTCCAAGCGCTATCGTATCTTCGTGAAGCAGGGCGACTACATCATCCCCGCCAACGAGTCCAACAAGGTGACTGGCAACGACGGTAAGTCCTATCCCGACCCAAAGACATCGTTCGGTACGCCTAATGTTTCCATCATTGGCGAAGGCATGAGCAACACCTCGATTGCCAACCAAATGCCTGGCGACCTCACAGAGAATCCCGAGGCCGGCAAGGGCGGCGTGGCCAATCCGCTCGAAGGTATCCGCACCAGCGGTCTGCTCTATCTGACCAGCGGCGCCACCAACACCTACTTCCAGGATATCACACTGAAGACCAACACACCTGACGGTACAGGCCGTAACGTGATTCTCGTAGACGGTGGTAACCACACCATCTGCAAGGACGTTTGCCTTTGGGCTTATCAGGACACCTATGTCAGCGACAACACCCGTTCGCACTACTACTTCGAGGGCGGTCTGCTGCGCGGACGTACCGACTTCCTCTGTGGTTCCGGCGACGTATTCTACAATCAGGTGACGCTGCAGATGTGTGAGTCAGGCGGCTACATAGCTGTTCCTCGCGACAATGTGAAGTATGGCTACGTGTTCAAGGATTGCACCATCAAGGGTGAACAGGACAATGTAAACGGCAACTACTATCTGGGACGTCCCTGGACAAAAGGTGCTGAGGTTTACTACATTGACACCAAGATGGAAGCCATCCCCACAGCTGTAGGCTGGCACGACATGAGCAGCGATGGCTGCACCCGCATGTGCGAGTGGAACTCGATGTCGGCAAGTGGCAATCCCATCGACCTGAGCAGCCGCACACAGGTGCTGGGTGGCAATCCCAACAACCCGTGGATGACGCAGGAGGAGGCAGAGGAAATCGGCAACATGAGCAATATGTTTGGTGACTGGGATCCTCGCCAGTACACCGAGCAGGCTCCTGTTCCCACCAGCCTGAAACTGGAAGGCAGCACGCTGAGCTGGGACAACAGCGACTACGTGCTCTGCTGGGCTGTCTGCAAGGATGGCAAGGTTGTGGCCTTTACTACCGAGCCCTCTTACACCGTCAGCGAGACTGGCAATTGGAGTGTTCGTGCTGCCAACGAGATGGGTGGTCTGAGCGAGGCTGCCACACTTACCGACGATACTGGCATCAATACCCTTCACTCTTCTCCCCTCACCTCTCACCAGGCCGTTTACAACCTCAAGGGCCAGCGCGTGCAGAAGCCTGCTAAAGGTCTCTACATCGTCAACGGAAAGAAAGTCATCAAGTAGACTCCCGTTAACCACCCATACAAAAAAGCCGCTATCCCGTTTTCAGGGACAGCGGCCTTTTTTTGTTTAGTAGTTTCAGTCAACACCTGTGGGCACTATTCTTCCCCTCTGACGTTTCAGAAGTACAGTGGTCCGTGCCCCATGCAGCTGGTCGTAGTGAGTGCTGTCAGGAATGCTGTGAGTGCGGCTACTACCATCTTCACCGCAATCTCAATCAAGCGTTGTTTTTTCATGGTTAGGTTTTTGATTTGTTAGGGTTGTTAGGGTGATTAGGGTTGTTAGGGTGATTAGGGAGGCGCAGCCCAATTATCATTTATCATTTATCATTTGTCATTTAGAAGCGCCCGCCCGAAGGCGGGCACTTCGCTTAGTCCCCGTCCGTGCCAGCATTGGCGGGACCGTCGTCGGGCGGCGTGGTGCCACCGCTGGTGCCGCCCTCTGCTTCAGTCTTGGCAGCGGCTATCTTCTCCTGTGCGGCCTTCGTCCATCCGAGGGTGGAGTCTTTCTTCAGCTCGTCGCGGGTGTACTCGCCGGTGGCCTGTGCCAGCAGCTTCACGGCCTTCACGGCAAAGCCGGTGTACTCGGGGTTCTGACGCGTGCCCTTGTTGGCCACACCGATGGCAGCCTTTATGGCTCCGTAGCCGTCGGCACCCTCCTGGTAGAGCTTCGGCATGCCGTTGCCCTCGACGCTGCACTTGAAGATGGCGAGGTCGTCCACCTTGACGGTGTTGCCCATCAGCGTCAGCTCGCGGATGCAGCTCACGGCGTCGCGCAGCACGCCAGCGATGGTGCCCTTGGAGAACGGGGTGTTGTGCTCGGCCATGTGCTCGGCCAGCTTGTCGATGTTGATGGTCTCCTTGTAGTCCACGCGAGGATACCACTTACCGTAGCCTGCGCTAGCGGTGTTCTTGTTCTGAGATACGTTTAGTTCAATCATGGCAAATTAAAAAAGTTCGAAGTTCATAATTCAAGGCTTAAAAAAGTTCAAAGTTCAAAAAAGTTCAAAGTTCATAGTTCATGGTTCATAGTTCATGGTTCATAGTTCATTTGTCGAATGATACTTGGCGCTTATTTCCCGTCAGATGGCGAGTATTCCGGACTACTTGGCACTTACGGGGCGCAGTCGCCGCTGTATCTTCATTACGAGTGCAAAGTTACAAAAAAAAGTAGTGTAGTCCAAATAAAAAGGTAAAATAAGCACGCAAAAAGACACGTTGGCATTTTGAGAATAGCCCTGAATCACAGATCACAGATCACAGTTCATATTTAGGCACCCCCCGCCATGGTTATTTTAATATTATTATAATATATTATTATAATAATATATTATAATATATAATATATTTACACATGCTATCCCTTATATCCCCCCCTTTTTAAAAACTGTGATTTGTGATCTGTGATCGAGAACCTGTTGTCTTTTCCACAAAGACTAAATGTGAGCCTCAATGATTATGACTATCTTGGCAGCCTAAAACGAAACGAACATCTATGATCACCAATCTGAAATATACGTGAAGAGAATCATGGGGACATTGCATAGTAGCGTTCCCGCTGTGTACTACAGCTTGTGCCCTCGACCTGTAGTTTGAACCAGGGTTCAAAATAAGCACGCAAAAAACACATCCCTTCTTCGACCTGTAGTTAGAACCAGGGACCTGAATCAAGGGTTTGGTTTTGTCCTCCTCATCCCCGCAAAAGTTGGAACTGAAATTTCGATTTTTGCCGATTCCATCGGAAAAAATAGAGCCAATTCGTCATTGTCAAGGTGCCAGAATTGTCTGTTTCCAGCCACCTTGACTGTGGAAAAAGAAAGGTGCGTACCATTTGCGTACTCCGAAATTTGGCTGTTTTAGAGTAAACGACATGGTCGCTTCTATAAAATGTAAATTGAATGAGAGGAGAATGGGTGAAGGATGGGAGGAGACCACAATGAAAACAGAGGCGACATTGCTGCCGCCCCCGTTATATGATCAAGGGAATACTATATGATTAAAACTATCCGATAAAATCACCTTTCGTAATGAATATCTACTTGAATATTGTTGGATTTATCTTCAACTAATGACTCGGTTATAGAATATGAATTATTATTGTATTTTCCTTCAAGTTTAGCGGAATAACTAATATTTGTTGAGCCTGAATTATACCTGTTCATATTGACACTAGTCCAGGAATCTTGCTTAAAGGTTGGAACTTTAATCGAGATAGTAGATTTGTAATTATTACTATTGCCTGAATTAAAGGTTACGTTGTTCTCAACGGTAAGATTGGCTATCTCCCAATAATATGGCCCCTGTGATGCATTTTTTAAGTCAAATTCGACTGTCAGATTCTGTTTGGTATTATCTCTATCAAATACATATTGGTTCTGAATGATGCCATTATATGTGCCCTTGACATGTACGATGTCATTATCTTTATTTGTATAATTAAAGTCTTTTACATTTATGGCACTGGATTCAATCCAATCAAAAGCTCCAGAACCGTTTTTCTTAGTGTCCGTTTTGACATAGGCTACAATGTTTACCTCATTAATTTTCACCGAGGTGTTTTGCTCTTTATCCAGTGTCCACAAGTCCTTATAGTATTTCCAGTTGTAGGTATCGGGCACGTTGCCATCTGTCTTTTTCAATTGTAGTATCTTCCCACTGTAGCTAAACTTTTCCTTTGCGCTAAATTCCACATCCTTACCTGGACTCAGCTCTATGACAAATGTCTTTTCCGAATTATATCCCCAGGAATAGGAACCGGAGCTGGGCTTGAATGTAATCTTGTTGCCACTAACCGAATAGGTTCCCGTGATGAGTTTTGCATCTTCTGGTTTGACAATGGTCAGTTTCGTGGAGTTTGAGGTGCCTTTCACCCAATAGTCGTACCAAGTATATTTACCGTCCTTCGTAAATTCAAAGCCGCAGACGTTATCTATATTGGCAGGAGATTTAGGTGCATTATACCATTTGCCGATGATCTGCTCACCGAAGGCACCCTCTTGTATAGCTGTCTGCTTGATGATAAAGGTTGCTGTGAAACTCGCTTTCTTGCTGTCCTTTTTCTCATAAACAGAAACCGTGCCTGTTCCTGAGCGATCTTTGCCAGAGGTATTAGGATTTACAGTAACCTTTATTTTGTAATCCACACCATCGGCATATGGTTCAACCTTGGCCCATCCAATACAATCGTCATTGGCCACGGCCTGCCATTCTGACTGTCCTGAAGGCATATTGGCCGTTATAACCTGGCTACCACCCTCTCCATCGAACTCGAGTGTTGACGGCTTTAGTGTGATGCTCTCCTTTTCTTCTTCTGGAATTGCTTGTTGTTTTACGGTGAGTAAGGTGGTTTTCAGCACCTTACCCTTCGAGTCGGTGGCAGCAACGGTGACATGCCCGATACGCTCCTTTCCTGTATTGTTTTTGGTCACTGTGACGTATAGATAGTTTATATCCGTACCAACTCGTGCAGAAATCCATGAAGAGGTATCTTTCTCACATGTATAGTAGAGATAGTTGGTGTCAATCAGTATTTTGTAGCTTCCTCCATAACCTTCGTCGGTCAGAGGGTTCTTTTGGAGCCTCAGGTCGCCGTTCTTTGGAATCTCTTCCAGCTCGCGTTCGTAGTGTTTCAAGTCTACTTCCACGTCCACATCACCATCAGCGGGTACTTTCACTTTTTTGGTTAAACGTTTACCTGTGAAGCGATCCAGCACAGTGATGGTCTTTTGACCAGGTATGCGGGGATTGGTGATGATGTTGCCATCCTTGTCGAGCACGCAGCCGATGATTTTCTGGCCTGATGCCTCATCTGTCATAATGACGAGAGTGATTTCCTGGCCGTTTGCGTCCTTTGTTCTTACCAACTGTGGCACAAAACGTTCGCCTTCACCACGGTCGAAGGCATTCTCAAATTCCTGGTCGAATAGGATGTCATTGGTATAGATGGTGGTGATGTCCTTTCCAAACGCATCCCACAGGTCATCGGCATCAGCCCAGTAAATTTTGTCTATACCTTGCAGCTTGTTGGCCAGCTTGTAGCCTTCGCGGCCGTAGTTGACCAAGTTGCCGGCAGCATTTTTCAGGAATCCTTTCACGTCACCTTTAGACACCAGCCCGTTTGCTGCTTCAACAGCTCCGAAGATATCTTTGCCGTAGCCAATCTCGCCACTGATGGGACAGGCATCTATCACCAGGCTCAGACCCTTCTCGATTAAGTCGGCGCCTGCCACAGTGATGTTACCGCCAGGCGTGGTACCTATCTCGCGACACTTCTCGCCGAAGTCCATGTCAGCATAATTATAGAGATTCACGAACACCTGATTAGCGCGAGCATCAAGATTGCCAGCACTGAAGTCTTCCCAGAACTTGGTGTAGTTGCTGTAACCTCGACGTAGGTCAGAGGGCAAGTCATCGTACAGCTGCTTCATTTTGGCAGCATTAGTGCTCCACCCCAACTGTCGTATGACAGACACTACGGACTTGCGACCCATGACCTGTGTTTTCTTACAGCTAAGGAAAAACTCTGTGACGTCACTCCCTATGCCTCGCGTATCGTTGGTCTTGGTAAGTACGCCAGAGTCCTCCAATCGCTGAATAGACTCGCTATACTCCGTTTCGTGCTCAGCGAAATAGTTTATCATATCATAAAGAAGTTCAGCCACCGAATTACAATAGGAGTCGTTGGCCCAGTCATCGGGAGTGGTGGCAAAAAGCTCGCCATCATATAAGCCCTTCGAGGCAAAGTAGATGTAGCCCCAGCGGAATGCCCGCTGCGCCAAAGCATAGGTTACCAACTCATCTACGTCTGTCTGGAACGTCTTCGTGTCCTCATATTGTTTCACCTTGACAAAGTCAGTCACAGTCTCACCTACCTCGATAGAGGTTTCCGGTTCGTCTTCTGATTCACATGATGTGGTAAAAGTGGCCAGTGACAACATGGCCAGCAGCAGCAATAATGCCTGATTTCTCATTTTATTCATAACTCAGATTGTTACAATGATGGCGCAAAGATAGGCAATTCTTTCTACAAATAGCTTACAAATCGTCATTTTTTACTTACAAATGATCATTTGTAAGTGAAAAAGTTGAAAAATCATAGGCTTTACACCATATAAAGCACATCCACCCGCAGGAATTGATGCCTGCGATGGGCATGACAGTGGTGAAAAGGAAAT
>JAEEGJ010005186.1_pt1 | contig 41758 bp, 38 predicted proteins | sample 8958761 | NCBI WGS metagenome assembly JAEEGJ01 (sample SAMN16246546, study PRJNA631951) | gut metagenome | biome: gut microbiome; feature: rumen; material: RS-attached | host: Bos | place: Iran: Karaj | collected 2018-10 | reverse complement strand
CACTTCCTCGACCGCGTCGTCGACCACCTCCTCGTCTTCTGCGGCGCCGGCCTCATCAAAGACTTCGTCGGCGCCTACACCGAATACCGCTCCTTCATCAAGGACTACGAAGCGCAGCAAAAATCTATGACACGCAAGCCTGCTGCTCAGCAGGAAAAGAACGAGCGGAAACAGAGTAACGAGAAAAAGCGCCTCTCCTACAAGGAACAGCGGGAACTCGACCAGCTGGAGGCCGACCTCGAAAAACTGAACACCGAGAAAGCCGAAATCGAATCCCTCCTCTCAAACCCCGACGCCCCCTACGACCGGATCCGCACCGCATCCGAACGCTACGAAGCCCTCAAACAGGAACTTGACGAAAAAGAATTCCGCTGGCTGGAACTCTCCCTGTAAAAAATATGTATCTTTGCGCGGTATGAAGAAAAGACCCACCGTAGCGCTGATTTATGATTTCGACGGGACGCTCTCGCCGGGCAACATGCAGGAATTCGGCTTTATCCAGGCTATCGGGCAGACGCCCGATGAATTCTGGAGCAAAAGCAACGAGGTGCCCGAAGGTCAGGAAGTGAGCAGTATCCTCTCCTACATGAAACTGATGATCGACGAGGCACGGAAAAAGGGAATCTCCCTGACTCGCGACTCCTTTGTCTCGTTCGGAAAACACATCGAACTGTATGAAGGCGTAAAAGAATGGTTCTCCCTGATCAACGAATACGGCCGGCGCCACGGCGTCATCGTGGAGCACTACATCAACTCCTCGGGCCAGACCGAGCTGATCGAAGGCACTTCCATCGCCAGGGAGTTCAAGAAGATTTTTGCCTGCTCGTTCTGGTACGACGAGAGCGGCGTGGCCGTCTGGCCAGCCGTAGCCGTGGACTATACCGGAAAAACCCAGTATCTGTTCAAGATCGCGAAAGGCATTATGGACATCAGCGACAACACGAAGGTCAACGAGAGCCAGAAGGAAGATGACAAGCCCATCCCCTTCAGCCATATGATCTATCTGGGCGACGGAACCACCGACGTACCCTGTATGAAGATCGTCAAAATGTTCGGCGGCAATTCCATCGCCGTGTACGGCCGTGGCAACAAGCGGCAGCAGGAAACCGCCCGCAAACTGCTGCGCCAGGACCGCGTGAATTTCGTATGCCAGGCCGACTACCGTGTCGGCGGACCGGTCTATGAGGTGGTAACCACGCTGATCGACAAGATCAAGGCCGATAACGATTATCACGCGCTGCAGCGCAGGAACCGGAGGAGCGGCCGATGAACGCCGCCGTTTCGCGCCCGATCAAAATCGTGGTGTTCCTGGTCTATGTGGCGATTGTCGCCTGGCTGTGTTTCGGCAATTTCAAACCGGGTCCCGACATTCCCCGCAGCATCTGGGGCATTCCCATTGACAAGTGTCTGCACTTCGTAATGTTCCTCCCCTTCCCAATCCTGGGAACACTGGCCTTCGATTTCCGCTCCTGGTGGCGGGCCCTGGCCGTGAGCATGCTGATGGCCAATGTCGTGGCTTTCCTTTTCGAACGCCTGCAGAGCGTAATCACATCCCATCGCATTACCGACGCCAAGGACCTCAACGCCAACCTTCTCGGCATCACGCTGGGCCTGCTGATCACGATCGTGATCGGCTTGCTGGCCAAGAAAAAATAACGGTTAACCTGTCGTTGCGGGTGAAGCCCCTTCCCATCCGCTACGGCAATCCGCACCGGCCTCCCCGCAAAAACGCCGGGAAGGGGCTTTACCCGCAACGATTCCTGCTGATCCGTTTTATAAAGGGAATGTCCTTGATATCGGGAACAGGCCGAAGAGGCCGCCGGTGTGGATGAAGAGGATGTTCTCGGAGGTGCGGAGACGGCCGCCTTCCTTCAATTCGTTCACCATACCGTACGTCGCCTTACCCGTATAGACGGGATCAAATACTGTGGCCTCAAGCCGGGCCAGCCGCTTGATGTGCTCCAGTTCTTCGGGACGGCTCAGGGCGTAGCCTATGCCGACATATTCTTCAAAGAGCTCGAAATCCGTCGGCTTGAGCGACGCCTTCCAGTCGGCGGCCTGGGCGGGCGTCAACTCGCCCTGCGCTACCAGATACGGCAGCGCATCGCGCGAAATCTGCGCCGCGATGTTTTGGAAATAAGCCGTGTCGTCGCACACGCACATACCGATGACGCGTTTGCCGTAGCCGTTCACCAGATTGGCCAGCTGCAGGCCGGCAAGCGTGCCGCCGGAGCCCGTGGCGACCACCACGGTGTCGAAACGGACGCCCAGCTCCTTCTCCTGCTCTACGATCTCCTTCATCGCGTAATAATAGCCCTGCACGCCCACGCCGAACGAGGCGCCTTCGGGGATGATGTAGGGCTTGTAGCCCTGCGCAGCATAGGCATCGGCCATTTCCTGCATAATCTCTCCACGGTGATCGCGGTATTCCTCCCGCGTGCAGAAACGGACATCCGCACCCAGCAGTCGGTCGAGGAAATAATTGCCCTCCACGGGTGGCTTCTCGCTGATCCGGAGCAGGACCGCCGACTTCATTCCCAGATACGTCGCGACGGAAACGGTGGCGCGGCAATGGTTCGACTGAATGCCGCCGCAGGTAATCAGCAGGTTGCAGCCCTTCTCCTGCGCTTCCTGCACCGCAAATTCAAGTTTCCGGATCTTGTTGCCCGACCATTCACTGCCGGTCTGGTCATCGCGTTTGACATAGATATTCTTACCGCATTCGTCCGACCAGCGGTCCATCCGCCGGATTTTTGTCGGAAGATTTGCAAGAGCCAACTTTTTCATAGCAAAGACAGATTTGATGGAATCATTTTTTACAAATATAAGTAAATTTGTCTGCACAAACCAATCATTCCGAATGAAACGACTCCTTCTCCTTCTGCTCGGATTCTTCCTGCTGCTGCCGTCTCCCGCAAAGGCAGCCCGTGACAGAGACCTTGAACCGATGGCTGATTCGATCAGCAACTATCTCCGTGAAAACACATCCGTCCGCAGCCGCGTGGCAGTCGAAAAGGCCAGTGTCTTGAAAGACGGGAGCCTGCGGCTGGACCTCAGCCGCGGCCTGGTCGATTTCCCGCTCCGCGACGTGGACGTCAAAGAGATTTACGCCATCGCAAAGAAAACCTTGCCAAAGAAATACGCCCAATACAAGACCAAACTCAAACTCTATGCTGACAAGAAGCCTATCGAGTATTACAAGAGCCGGTATTATGCCGGGAAACCTGATATGGGCCCGGTCCGGGAGCACAGGCAATACGCAGGCCAGTTCCACGACAAACTGGCCGCCCCGCTGGTTACGCGCAGTTCATCGCCCAACAAGCCGTCGAAAGGCCTGCAGAACCGCCACATCGCAATGTGGCAGAGCCACGGCTGGTATTATGAACAATCGCTGAAACGTTGGGAATGGCAACGCGCCCGTATCTTCGAAACGGTGGAAGACCTCTATACCCAAAGCTATGTCGTCCCCTTCCTCGTGCCGATGCTCGAGAACGCCGGTGCCGTGGTGATGCTACCCCGCGAACGGGACTGGAACGTCCACGAGGTGATCGTGGACAACGACGAGAGCGGCAGCGGCTACTACGAAAAAGGAGAATGGGAGCCCGCGCCCGACAGCGCATTCGCCAATCCCAAACCGTCCTACGTCTATCTTGAGAATCCTTTCAAGATGGGTACAGCGCGTCAGGCCGATACAAGCACCGAGGGCAGCAGCGTCGCCTGCTGGCGGCCTAACATTCCCGAAGACGGTCAGTATGCCGTCTATGTCGCTTACCAGACCGTGAAAAACAGCACCACGGCCGCCCGGTATGAAGTGCGCCATACCGGCGGTACCACCCGCTTCAGCGTAAACCAGCAGATGGGCGGCGGTACCTGGATTTACCTTGGCACCTTCGGGTTCCTGAAAGGATGGCACGACAACCAGGGTGTATTCCTTTCAAATATCGGTGACGGAACCGGTATCGTGACGGCCGATGCCGTAAAATTCGGCGGCGGTATGGGAAATATCGCCCGAAAGCCGGAGGAGGTGAAAGCCGGCGATTTCGCCGTGGAGCCGGAGGTATCCGGCTATCCACGCTTTACCGAAGGATCCCGTTACTGGCTGCAGTGGGCCGGATTCAACGACACCATCTACTCACGGAACCGCGGCCTGACCGACTACAACGACGACTATATGTCACGCGGCCTGTGGGTGAACACCCTTTCCGACGGCTCCTACCTGAAGCCCGGCAAAAAAGGATACAACATCCCGCTCGACCTTTCGTTCGCCTTCCACACCGATGCAGGGACCACGCTCAACGATTCGATCGTGGGTACACTGGCCATCTATACCCGCCTGTCGAACGACGACGAGAAATACCCGAACGGCGAAGACCGCTCAATCGGACGCGACTACACTGACATCGTCCAGACCCAGATCGTAAATGACATCCGCGCCCTCTATGAACCTTGGTGGAGCCGCAGACAACTCTGGGACCGCTCCTATGCCGAAAGCCGCATGCCGGAAGTGCCGGGAATGCTGCTCGAACTGCTTTCACACCAGAACCTGGCCGATATGCGTTACGGTCTCGATCCAACATTCCGTTTCACCGTCTCCCGTGCCATTTACAAGGGGATGCTCAAGTTCCTGGCCTGGATCAATGACTTCGAGTATGTGGTGCAGCCCTTGCCCGTGGACGGCTTCGAAGCGCACCTGGAAGACGGAAACAGGGCTGTCCTGACCTGGACGCCCGTCAAGGACCCGCTCGAAAAGACAGCCGACGCGAGCGGATACATTCTCTATACCCGCCGGGATGACGCAGGCTTCGACAACGGCCGGGCGCTGGAGGAAGCCCGCGCAGAAATCGAAATCGAGCCGGGGCATATCTACAGTTTCAAGGTTACGGCCACAAATGCAGGCGGCGAGAGTTTCCCCAGTGAGATCCTCTCCGTGGGCCTTGTAGCCGGTGATGCGCCGACAGTTATGATTGTCAACAATTTCGACCGTCTCAGCGCGCCCGTAAGCTTTGCATCGGCCGACTCCGCATACGCAGGATTCCTGAACCGGCTCGACGCGGGAGTCCCCTACCTCTACGACATCTCCTACATCGGCGACCAGCACGAGTTCCGTCGCGCCATCCCCTGGATGGACGACGACAGCGCCGGTTTCGGAGCCTCCGACAGCGACTATGAAACGAAAGCCGTCGCCGGCAACAGTTTCGACTACCCGTCGGTCCACGGAAGGGCCTGGATGGAGGCCGGCCGCAGCTTCGTATCCGCCAGCCGCAGTGCCGTCGAAAGGCGCCGTATCGAACTTAACCGATATCCGGTCGTCGACCTGATCTGCGGCGAGCAGCTCACCACGCAGGTGGGCCGCCGCGGTGCAGGCGCCCTCCGTTACCACGTATTCCCCGAAGGAATCCGCCGGCAGATCGAAGATCTCACGCGTGTAGGCGGAAATATCCTCGTCTCAGGAGCCTATGTCGGCTCCGACCTGTGGGAACCCGTTTTCGATTTCGAAGTGGACTCCACGCTCAAAGCCGACTATTTCGAACCGGCCAAAAAGTTTGCGCAGGATGTGCTGCACTACCGGTGGATGACCAACTCCGCCGCCGTGAAAGGCGTGGTCAAAGGGGAACAGAATCCGCTCGGTCTCACCTGGAAGAGCAGCTATTTCTTCCATACGGAACCCAACGGAGACTGTTACGCCGTAGAGGCGCCCGACGGACTCAATCCCGTGGGAGAAGGGGCATATACCGTGTTCCGCTATGCAGAAAACAACATCTCGGCCGGTACAGCCTATGCAGGTCCGTACAAGACGGTGATCCTGGGCTTCCCGGTCGAGACGCTGGACTCGCAGGAGCAGATCGACTGCCTGATCGGCGAAGTCGCCCGCTTCTTCGGGCATTAGAAGTTTCCGAAATCCAACTCCGTAACGCCGGCGACCGACTCCAGTTTGAAGGAAAAGGCGCCGGCGGTTTTTATTTCTACGGTGTGGCTTCCGGCCGTGGTGTAGCTGTGCTTGAGGCCGCTGGAATAGGTTTCTTCCGCACCGTCACCCCAGTTGACCTGCCCGGCCATGCTGCTGCCCGTAAAAGAAGGAAGGACGAAATCGCCCAACGTGTGCTTGATCACAAGCACCTGGTCGAAGGACGGCAGCTGCGTGACAGTAATGCTGCGGGTAAGATCCCGGCAGGTAATCGTCACAGAACCTTTCCGGGAAGTGGAACGGTCATTAGCCTGTGCCGAGACAGTAATGCTGGCACTTCCTTTGTCCCCCGAAGCCGGTGATACCGACAGCCAGGGATCGGAAGCCGTGGCAGTCCAGGAGTAATTTGTCGTCACGCTGACGGACTTGGCACCTCCCTGGGAAGGGAATTCTACCTTCGTATTGTCGAAATCGACGGAAGGATCTTCGCGTTCGCAGGCCATCATCCCCAGCACGGCGGCAAGCGACAGGATCAGTATACGGATCTGTTTCATTTCATTCCCATTTTAAGCGTCAAAGTCAACTGTTCATCAAAGCGCTTGAAGGTCAAAGTATAGTTTCCCTTCTTCAAGTCGGTCGTCACGATTTTCATCGCGGTCATCTCGTAAGTCACGCAGTCTTTAATGGCTGCGCCGGAAGCATCTTTCAGGCTCCAGTCCACCAAATCCTTGGTTTCGATGATGATTTCCCCCGAAGTCTTGTTGAACTGGAAGGAAGTCACTTCGTCGAGTTTCGTCCCGTCGGTTACGGGAATTTCCGTGGAGAGGCCGGCTTTCGGATCGAAAATCGGTTTTTCCCACACGCCGTCAGGCCAGTCCTGTGCGCGATACACCAGGCAAAGTCTGTCGCCCGGCAAAGGATACGACTGCATAAAACAGCTGATGGAAGGATACCCCCGGCCACTGCCGGCGGAAAGCTCGTTGAAGGTATTCACATTGCTCACGAACTCTTTGATCTGCCCCTCCGCATCGCAAAGGACGATGGCATATTCACCGATGAAAGGGCGAAGGCTGCCGTTGTAAAGGAAGCCGGCCTTGATTTTGAAGGAAGTGTGGGGAACGATTGTCTCATCACACTCGATTCCGTTATAGACGGTTCCGCTGCTGCTGGAAGTACCGCCCTGGAAATAGAGATATTCCAGCGACTGTCCGCCGTCCCCTTCCTTGGGTTTGAGGCCGAAAATGGCGCCGTGACTGTAGAGATACTTCCTGCTCTCGGTCGGAGTAAAGGCGGAAAGGGCGTAATATCCGTTGCTCGATCCGCCCCATCCCCAGTTGACGCTGACATTTCCCTGTTCGTCGTATCCGTCGACAAGGAAGGCGTGGCCGCCGGTCTCCCGGCGGGCCGAATAAAGGATCGGACGTTCCTGAAGCTCAGCTTTGAGCATATCCAGCCACTGTTCGTCGCCGAACAAGTCACGCTTATAATGATAGGCACCGGGATCGAAGCCGAAATATTCGACGGCACAGCCGGCCATTTTCGGCGTACTGGCGCTCGTGGATTCATCGAATTTGGCCTGCACGGCGACACCGCAGTCATACACCAGACGGGCCACAGCCTCACCTTCCTCCTGCGTATAGCCATCACGGTAATCGAACTTGATCTTGTCCCACTCGTAAGGGTGTCCCAGGTCAAACCCTTCGATCGTACACTTCGAGCCGTTATCTAGGTCATAACTGTAACTTTCAAGTTTCCCCTCTCCCTTGGGCGGGAAACCGTAATAACGCATGATCATACCCATTGCCAGAGGCACGCAGCCGATAACGGCGTGAGCATCGCCGACCATCGGGGTCAGGCCGTTGAACGGGGCCGTCTGCTTCCAGACCGGCGTCACGTGTTTGACGGCCGGTTGAAAATCGCCACCCGCTTTGGTCCGGACAAACAGGGCGTCCCAGGATGCTTTCGCAGCCCGCTTGTCCACTGCACCCGCCCTGACAAAGGCGACCTGCTGTTCGAGTTCTTCCAGCCAATCAACGAGATTCTCCGGCATATCGGCGCCGGTCCCGAACGATTCGTCGAACGAATAAGCCAGCACAGGGCGGCAGTCATCCTCGCCGGAAATGATGACAAAGCCACCGCCGGCACGATTGAAAATATGATACGCCGGACTGTCATCCCCCGCCTTGGTCAAAGGAGCCCGTGAGAGTTCCACTGCCTCGACCGGTGCCATCCGGCGGGCATAATTCCGGTCGTTCTGGAAAAATGCCTGCGCCGCTTCCCTTGCACGGTTCTTGTCGACCCGTTCCGCCCGGAGCGGAAGGCATGCAGCCAGCAACAGAACAATTAGTAATAATCTTTTCATTATTCTATCATTACATACTTCTTACAAAAATCTCAAGCACACGGCCCTTGAGCTCCCGCCACTTACCGGCCACCATGGCGAAGAAACTGTCGGTCTGGTCGTCGAGCAACTGCGCGACCGCCTCTTCCCTGCCCTCGGCGGGAAGCGCCTTGACTTTCTCCTGGAGCGCGGCATCCTGTTCGAACATCATCCGTTCGAAAAGCGCGCGCTGGGGTTCCAGCACTTTGCGCGTCTTATCCCAGTAGATGGTGGCGATGCGGTTGGTTTCGCGGAAAGCCCAGACAGCCGCCTCGGGGCGGTAGCTGTTCTGTCCGCAGTGGTTGAGTGCCTCGGGGAGCTTCGTGCCGCCTGCATAGATTGGGAAGCGCGGGCTCTGGCCCGGATTGTCGAGCGACATCCACAGCACGCCGCCCACTTCGTCGGGCAGCCAGTCGCGGCACTGGGCGATAAAGGAATAGGAGCACTGAATCACGGCAATAGTACGGCGGTTGGTGACGGTGCCGGGGGCGATCTGATTGAGCATCGCACGCATATCGGCCGACATCCAGTTGGAGACCGGCGTCACCTCTTCGTCATATTCGGTATAGGTCGAATTCGGATACGGCGGGCTGTTGGGATCCTTGATGCGGCGGTGTGCCTTGATTTTCAGGTTCTGTCCCATATCGAGATCCGTCCCTTCGTAGGTCTCTCGGTAGAAGGCAAGGACGCGCTCGGGCGTGACCGGAACTTCCGGTTTGACCGAGAACGGCAGTTCCTCATCGTCGAGCGAGAGGCCGAGCGAAGGAGCAAGGGTGCTGAGTACGAACCATTCGCGAACCGAGAACGGCTTGCGGTTGGCGTCGCCCACCACTTTCCAGAACTTCAGCGGGCCTTTGCCATCCCACAGACCCAGAGCCTTGGCCTTCTTCTTCAGGTCTTTGCAGTACATGAAATGGTCGGGATCGTTGAAATCGATGGCGCCGATGCGCGAGATGTTGGCGGAAATGCCCACGTGATCGTCGGGAATGCGCTGGGCCGCCCAGATGGCACCGGGTTCGCCCGGACCGGGACCGTTGATCTCAAACTGCCACACCTCATTGGGATCGGCAACGGTAAGGCACTCACCCCAATCGGCATAACCGTATTTCTCAGCCATCTCCCCCATCAGGCGGACGGCATCACGGGCATTGTCGCAGTACTCAAGTGCAAGACGGCACAGTTCTTCAATCCAGAACACGCCGTTCCGGTTGATCAGGTCGCGGTTGCCGTCGTACGTGGTCTCACCGATGGCCAGCTGCTTTTCATTCATACACGGATAGGCCGTGTTGACGAAACGGTAGGTCTGGGCCTTGGGCGGCACGATGCGGCCGGTCTCATAGACGCCGCGTGTATCCCAGGGCTCCTCCGTATGCAGGACGTTGAAGAAATAGGGCTCGGTCTCACCCGGCGCAAAGGTCTTGCGCGGCTCGATGGTCACGAAGGTCCGGTAATAGGAGTCACAGCAGTGGGCAGTCATCACCGACCCGTCGCTCGAGGCCTTCTTGCCGACCATAATGGAAGTGCAGGCATCGCCGGAAGGGACGGCGCAGAGCAGCAGGGCCGCTGCAGCGACGATACAGTTACTGAGCAGTTTCATTTTGCGGTAGTTTATGGATCTTGATATTGAAGGCAGCGTAAGCGATGGCGATCAGCGGCGTGATGAAGCAGAAGATCGCGAAAGGGAAATAGGCCATGGTGGCTACGCCGAGCACGCTCGACTGAACCACGGCACAGGTGTTCCAGGGCACCAGCACGGAACTCACCGTGCCGGAATCCTCCAGCGTACGGCTGAGCACCTCCGGTGCCAGGCCGAAGCGCCTGTAGGCGGAGCGGAACATATTGCCCGGCAGCAGGATGGCCATGAACTGGTCGGAGAGCGTGAGGTTGCAGAAGACGCAGCTCAGCACGGTGGCCGTAACCAGGCCACCCTGGCGGCGAACCCGGGAGAGGATAGCCCCGGTGATGGTCTCCACCATACCGCAGGCTGAGAGGCAACCGCCGAAGAGCATCACGGCGATGATGATCCAGACGGTGTTGATCATGCCGCCCATCCCGTGGGTCGAGGCCAGGCGTGTGATGAGGGGATCGGAGGTCGTGATGTCGACGTTGGTCGACATCATCTGCATCAGCGATCCGAAGAACCGGCGCCAGCCGGTCACGTCAGCCCCCACGATCTGGTCGATGATCTGCGGCTGGGCGAAGAAGGCCAGGATGCCGCCCGCAAGCGCCGAAAGGAACAGCGTCACCATCGGCGGCACTTTTTTGAAAATCATCAGAATCGTCAGGACGGGAACGAGCAGGTACCAGCCGGAGATGTGGAAGGTCTCCTGCAGGACCGCCATCTGGCGGCCGATCTCGACTTCCGACGTGACGGGAACCACGAAGCCCACGATGCCGTACACCGCCAGACAGATGACGAGCGCCGGCAAGGTGGTCAGCAAGGTATAGCGGACGTGCGTATACAGGTTCACGCCGGCGATGGATGCCGACAGGTTGGTCGTATCGCTCAGCGGAGACACTTTGTCGCCCAGATAGGCACCCGAGATGATCGCACCGGCCAGCCACCCCGAAGGAATGCCGATGAAAGTGCCTGCGCCGAAGAGCGCCACGCCGATGGTGCCCACTGTCGTCCAGGAACTGCCTGCCAGCAGCGACACCAGCGCGCACAGCAGGAAAGCCAGCACGATGAAAATCTTCGGATGGATCAGTTTCAGGCCGTAGTAGATCATCGTCGGAACGATGCCCGAAAGCATCCAGGTGGCCGTCAGCGCCCCGATGGAGAGCAGGATGATGATGGCGGAGCTGGTGTTGCCCAGATTATCCCCTACCTTTTCCTCAAAGGTGCGCCAAGGCACCTTGAGGCCATATAGGCCGATGAGGCAGGTCAGGACGGCCGAGGCAAAGATGGCGATCTGGGAAGGGCCGCCGGTGAGCTCGTCCCCGAAAATGAACACCCCGACCATCAGCAGGACGATCAGGAACAGCACGGGTACGAGCGACAGAAGGAGTCCGGGCTTCTTCATGGCGTTACAGCATTTTCTTCTTGCGGAAGATCAGGAACACAGCCAGCACGATCAAGACCATGCCCGCCAGGATGACCAACATGTCCCAGTTCCCTCCCAACAGCGGCAACTGGATGTTCATACCGTAGATGCTGGCAATCAGAGTGGGCGGCATCAGCAGCAGCGACACCATCGTGAATATCTTCATGATCTTGTTCTGCTCAAGGTCAATCAGACCGAGAACGGTGTTCTGCAAGTATTCCAGACGCTCGAAACTGAAGTCAGTATGATTGATAAGCGACGAGATATCTTTCAGGAGGATGCCCAACTTGCCGTTGATCACGTCGGGCGTCTTGTCGCTGCGCAGGATGCTCGAAATCATCCGCTGCTTGTCGACGATATTCTCGCGCACCAGCATCGTGTTCTCCTGCAGCTGGTTGATGTCGAGGAGGAATTCCTCGTTGACGTCTTCACCCAGGCTCACACGCTTGCTGTACTGACCGATCTCTTTCGACATCAGCTCGATCATATCGGCGTCCAGGTCAACCCGGTTTTCAAGGATGCCCACCAGCACGTGGAATCCCGTGGGATACAAACGGGAATTGAACAGGATACGGCGCTGGATGTCGGTAAAACTGCGCAGAGGTACCTGGCGGATGGAGGTGATAGTATGGCCGGTCAACACGAAGGAGACACTCTCCATCGTGTAGTTTTCTGCACTGGGAATCAAAAAGTTCGTGTTGGCGAAGATGGAGTCGAGCGTCTCGCTGTAGCGCGATGAACTCTCGATTTCCTCAGCCTGCGCCCGGCTCTGCAGGGTCGTGTGAAGGAAAAGCTCCACTGCACGTTTCTCTTCCCCCGTTGGGCTGAAAAGGTCGAGCCAGAGCGCGTCTTCGCGAGAAATCTTCTTCAGGATTCCGATCGATTCGGAAACTTCCGCCTGTCCGTTGAGATTGTAAAAGATTTTGATCATTTTCCTCGGGTTTAGTGTGTTATCACTCCGTGAAGCGGCAAGGGCCGGCAATCACAGCACACATTCTCGAGGGGTCAGTTTCTCCAGGGCGACCCGCCAGAACTCGGTCAGGCCGGCGCGCTTCTCGCTGTCGAACGGGAAGGAGATATTATCCCGCAGATAAGTGCAGGCATAATCCCTGGGAAACTGATGATCATATTTTTCGACGGCCTCGGGAATATGGCGGATCCCATATTCGAGGGCCTGGTTGAACGATTCGATGAAACGGGAATCCAGCGGCTTGTTCGCAGTCCACGCAGCGAAGACAAACGGCAGATGCTTGACGGAAATCCACTCCTCCGCCATATCGTACACAAAAGAGAAATCCGCAGCGTGAAGCAGGGCCTTGTCGCCGATCAGCAGATAGCACTGCGACGGATCCAGCGGTTCACGGGTGAAATCGAAGGGTACGAAGCGCGGGGCAATGTGCCATTTCTCGCGGCAGAGCCAGCGCAGCAGCAGCACGGACGTGCGGCTGTCCACATCGAGCCGGATCTCTTTCACCTCCCGGATCGGGCGTCCGGAACAGGCCAGCACGCTGGCCACCTTTCCGGTCGCTCCGATGCAGAAATCGGAAACGATATGGGGATCCTTCAGCGAAGGAATCACCGCCACGGGAGTGATGCCGACATCCGCCTTGTCTTCCAAAAGCATACGGGCGGATTCGGCAGGCGTACAGAACTGCATGGCGATCGTTCCGGGGACCATCCTGGCCTCCAGCCCGTAGATAAACGGGATCGTGTTCAGATAGTTGATCGCAGCAATTCTTACCATATCTTGCAAAGGTACGAATTATTTTTTATTCAGCGTGCTTACGCACCCGGAAAAGCCACATACCGATGAAGGTAAGCAGTCCGTTGACTATCAACAGCGTAAATCCCAGATCGAAACCGAGGTAGCGTTTGCTCAGCAGATTGAAGACCAGGCATAGCACCGGCGCAGCCACGGCGATCCACGGCGTAGCCCCGTCGCGCACCCGGGTTTTGGTCAGGATGCCGAAGAAGAACATGCCCAACAACGGGCCATAGGTGTAAGAAGCCAGTTTATAGACCAGGTTCACCACCGCATCGCTGCTGACGATGAAAAGCACCACGATGATGATCAAAAACAGGAAAGCTACACCCGCGTGGACCTTTTTGCGGACTGTCTCCTTGCGGGCTTCCGTCAAATCGCTGCGGCCGTTGAAGTTCAGGTAATCCACACAGAACGAAGTGGTCAGCGAGGTCATCGCGGCGCCCGCACTCGGATAGGAAGCGGAGATCAGGCCGATCAGGAAGAAAATGCCCGCCCCCACGCCGAAGTACTGGCTGGCGATGGTCGGGAACAGTTCGTCGGTCTTGGTGATGCCCAGCGCTTCAAAGCCGCCCAGACTCTGGGCGTACACGCACAGCAACGCCCCCATAAGAACGAAGAAGAAATTTACTACCACGATGATGACCGAAGTCGTATACATGTTTTTCTGCGCCGCCTTGATATCCTTACAGGCCAGATTCTTCTGCATCATCGCCTGGTCGAGGCCCGTCATCGCGATGGTCACGAAGATACCCGATATGAATTGCTTGACCGCATTGGTGCCGTGGCTCCAGTCCCAATCGAACCAGCTCGTGAAAGAATGTCCGTATCCCACCGTGCCGGCATTCTCGTTGAGGGTGCCCCCCACAACGGAGAACATCTGGCCGAAACTCCAGCCCATATTCTTACAGATGTAGTAGATAGTCAGCCCTACAGCCAACAGCATGAAGGTTGTCTGCAGCACGTCGGTCCAGATAATGGTCTTCACGCCGCCCTTGTACGTATACAGATAGAGCAGGATCAGGAATACGGCCGTGATGATGGTGAACAGCAACACAGGGGACATCGAGGCCGAAAGGCTGCGGGGCATGAAAGCGAAGAACACCACGATGACCACGAAAACGCGGACGGCGGCACCCAGCACGCGGGAAACCATAAACACGGTCGTGCCCGTCTTATGGGATTTCGGTCCGAAGCGCTCGCCCAGATACGTATAGATCGAGGTCAGGTTCATCTTGTAATAGAGCGGCAACAGCACCTTGGCGATGATGATATAGCCCCCTACAAACCCCAGCACAAGCGGCATATAAAAGAAGTTCTGCGCCCATACGTTGCCGGGCACGGAGATGAAGGTCACGCCGGAGATCGACGCGCCGATCATACCGTAGGCCACTACGGGCCAGGGTGCTTTACGGTCGCCCGAGAAAAAGGAATTGGTGCCGGCCTTGCGCCCCGTCAGCCAGGAAATCAGGAACAGGAGCGCGGTATAAGCCGCAAATGCGGCCAGAAACCAAACGAAAGGAAAATCGTGTCTCATATCGAGCTAGGGTTTGAAAAGTTGGCGGTTGGCGATCGAACGGCCCAAAGTCAGTTCGTCGGCATATTCCAGATCGTCTCCGAAGCCCACGCCGCGTGCGATGGCCGTGACCTTGACCGGGAAACGGGAAATCTGTTTGTACAGGAAGTAGGCGGTGGTCTCCCCTTCCATGCTGGTGCTGAGCGCCATTACCACTTCCGAGATATCCCCTTTCTCAAGCCGTCCGCTTAATTCGCGGATGCGAAGGTCTCCAGGACCTACGCCGTCGATCGGAGAAATGATGCCGCCCAGGATGTGGTAGAGGCCGTTGTACTGTCCGGTGTTTTCGATGCTCAGCACATCGCGCAGGCTTTCGACCACGCACACGACGCTCCGGTCGCGATGCGGGTCGCCGCAGACAGGGCAGGTATCGTCGTCGGAGATCATCCCGCAGTCAGGGCAGGTATGGATGTCGCGCTTGAGGCGCGTCAGGGCGCCGGCAAACTGGTCCACGTTCTCGCGCGGCTGGCCCAGCAGATGAAGGGCCAGTCGAAGGGCGGTACGACGGCCTACCCCGGGCAGCGAGGAGAGCTGGTCGACGGCCTCTTCCAGCAAGGCGGAGGAATAGTTGCGGCGGAACATCGCTTATTCTTTGGAGAGATAGGCATCGACGGCGCTACGCACCGAACCGTAATGGAGCAGCATTGCCCGGGCCTCGCCGTAATCTTCGATGCCGGTCTCATCCATGATCATCTTCGTGCCGCGATCCACCAGTTTCTTGTTGGTAAGCTGCATATCCACCATCTTGTTGCCTTTGACGTGGCCCAGGCGGATCATCACGGAGGTGGAAATCATATTGAGGATGAGTTTCTGGGCGGTGCCCGACTTCATGCGGGTGCTGCCAGTCACGAATTCGGGGCCGACCACGGCCACGATCGGAACTTCAGCGGCTGCGGCCACGGGGGCGTCGGGGTTGCAGGTGATGCAGCCCGTCAGCAGGCCGCGCTTGCGCGCCTCTTCGATGGCACCGATCACATAGGGCGTAGTGCCGGAGGCGGCGATGCCGACCACGGTGTCATCGGTCGTGGGTTCGAAAGTTTCGATATCCTTCCAGCCCTGGGCCTTGTCGTCCTCGGCGCCTTCGGCGGCGCGGCGGATGGCGCTGTCGCCACCGGCCATCATACCGATGAACAGGTCGTAGGGAGCGCCGTAGGTCGGCGGGATTTCAGAAGCGTCGAGGATTCCGAGCCGGCCACTGGTGCCGGCACCCACATAGAATACCCGGCCGCCCCGCTTCACGCGCGGCACGATGCCGTCGACCAGTTTCTCAATCTGCGGGATACAGCCTGCCACCACTTCAGGTACGTGCCGGTCCTCGCGGTTCATGCCTTCCAGCAGTTCCCGCGTCGTCATCTTGTCGAGATTCGAATAGTTCGAGCTCTGTTCTGTGACTTTCATCGGATTATCGTTTTATTTCGTGTTCTTGTGATAGGCGACCAGGCCGTCGATGGGGCCCTGCAGGACCGTACCCATCCGCATGCCGGAAGCATTGACCGCCTTTTCGAGGATATCCTTGTAATAGTAGGCGATGGAACCTACAAAATTAACCGGATACTTCTTGTAATCATAGTGGATGATATTGCGGCGCAGGAACTCCTCGAAGCTGCTCTTGAGCAGGTTGGCGATATGCGGATGGTTGCGGAACTCTGCGATGAAAGGAGAGAACGACGCAAGGAAACGGCTCGGCATCGGTTCGCGGTACACTTTCTGGACAATGGTCATATAGTCAAGTCCATAGCGTTTCTTGAACGCATTCTCCACCGGCGCCGGAAGCAGACCCTTGATGAAATCGGAGATCAGCCGTTTGCCCAGGTAGGCGCCACTGGCCTCGTCGCCGAGAATGAATCCGCCTGCGCGGACGTTCTCAGCAATCCCCTCCCCGTCATAAAAACAACTGTTCGAGCCCGTGCCCAGAATGCAGGCGATACCCGGTTTGTGGCCGCAAAGCGCACGAGCCGCAGCCAGCACATCCGACGCGGCTTCGCAGGTCGATCCCGGGAATACTTTTCCGAAGCAGCGCTCCAGCTTGGCAGATATTTCGCCACCCACCATACCGGCTCCGTAGAAGAAGATTGCGTCAACCTTCGTCCCGATTTCGGGTACCAGTTTTTCCGTCAGAATAGATTCGATTTCGGCATCCTCCATAAAAACCGGATTGATGCCCACGGTCTCGATCGCCCGGACCGAGCCGTCGTCCAGAATGGCCCGCCAGGAGACCTTGGTGGAGCCGCTGTCCGCTATCAACTGCATAGTATGTCAAATTATCGATTAACTTACAAAGATAATCAAATAATCCGACTTTGTCAATCCACGTACACCCCGTTACGGCGCCAGTTGCGGATGCCGAAAAGGGACATCACGATATAACAGACATACATTGCTGCCATCCAGTACATGCCGCTATAGATGAAGACGCCGACAGTCAGCAGGTCGAGGCCGATCCAGATGTACCACTGGCACATATATGATTTACTGAGGAAGAAGGTGCCGACCATGCTGCCTACCGCGATGAAAGCGTCCCAATAAGGCTGGCTCGGGAACAGGGCGGTCCCGTTAGCCTCTGCGTACACCCGGAGAATGTGGGACAGGATAAAAAAGGCCGGGACGGCGATGCCCAGGGTCCAGGCACCCGTCCTCCAGTCGAAACGGCGGATGGCCACTTTCTGCCCGGTGGGGTTCTTTTCCTCCCCGTATTCGGCGATCGCTTCTTCCTTGATCTCCTTGAACGCGTGGATGCCGTAGAAGGCCATCACGATATAATAGACCTGGATGACCGTCATCGACAGGAAATTGTTGTGCCAATACACAAAGATGTTCAGGATGGATGTCAGGATGCATACGTACCAGAGCAGCCGCGTCTTGCGTATCTCCAGATACACGTAATAAATCCCCACGACCATCGCGAGGATCTCCAGCCAGCCCCAGATATCCAGGCCGGCAAAATAAGCCAGCGCCGGTTCGAACATCGGTTAGGCTCCTTCCAGGTCGAGCACCGTTTTCACCGGAACGTCTTCCGGGAACTTGGCGACGCTGCCGAAATCTTTCAGATTGATGATGAAACTGGCGTACACCTGCTTCGGATGGAATTGCTTGACCAGCTTGACGGCCGCCAGGGAGGTACCGCCGGTAGCCAGCAGGTCATCGTGAACCAGCACCACGTCGCCTTCGACGATAGCGTCGGTGTGCATTTCGATCCGGTCGTGGCCATATTCCAGGGAATACTCCATGCTGACCGTGTCGGCGGGCAGTTTGCCCGGCTTGCGGATGAGCACGAAACCCGCGCCCAGACGCGAAGCCAACGCCGCGCCCATCACGAATCCGCGGCTCTCAATGCCGGCCACTTTCGTGATGCCCTTGTCCTTGTATTCCTCATAGAGGATATCCTCCACTTCCTTGAAAGCGACAGGATCCTTGAACAACGTGGTCACATCCCAGAACAGGATGCCTTTCTTCGGATAATCGGGCACAGTCCGCAGACTGGCGATCAGGCTTTCTTTGCTCATCTATTTCTTTTCGACTAAAGTGATACGGTACATTTTCGGCCAGTATTTTCCGGTCAGCCAGATGCCTCCGTGCGCATCGACGGCGATACCGTTGAGCACATCGGTTCTGGGCTTGCGGAGCGAGGCGGGCAGAAGGCCACGGCAATTGATCACGCCGGTCACAATGCCCGACTGGGGATTGATGCGCACGATCTGGTCGGTCCCGTAGACGTTGGCCCAGATCTCGCCCTTGATGTATTCCAATTCATTGAGGTACGCCACCGGCTGTCCGCGAAGCGTGACGGTCAGGGAACGCTGCACGGCGAAGGAATCGGGATCCCGGTACGTGATCGTAGAACTTCCGTCGCTCATTATCAGGCTCTTCCCATCGGTCGTCAGGCCCCAGCCCTCGCCCAGGTAGCGCAGGGTGCCGAGTTGCTTCCAGGTAGCGATATCATAGACGAAGCACTCCTTCTCCTGCCAGGTCAGCACATAGAGACGTCCGTTCAGCACACACGACCCCTCCACGAAATAACGTCCTTCGTAATTCATCCGCTGCAATACGCGTCCGGAGGCCAGGTCCACCTTGCGGAAACTCGACTCTCCGTACTGACCTGCTGATTCGTACAGCACACCCTCGTGGAAGAAAAGCCCCTGGGTATAGGCAGACACGTCGTGCGGATACGACTCCTCCACCTTGAAACCATAGGTCTTGACCTGCTGCGCAGAAGCACTGCACGCAGTCAGCGGCGACAGGCACAGGATTACGAAGAGAAGGAAGGAAAGTCGTTTCATTTCTTTCGGACGGGATTATTGAGAATATCTGCGGAAACTTCCGCTCTGTTTTTTGACCGGCTCGCAGGTCAGCCCCACGCCGAGTTTCTTGAAAACCTTGCGGTCCACCTCCGTGAGCATCACGGTGCAGTGGACCTGGCAGCCCTTGAGCTGCGGCAGGCAGTCGATCGCACGGCGGCAGTTTTCGTCGGACAGGCTCAGCATCGAGATAGCCACCAGCACCTCGTCGGTATGGAGGCGCGGGTTATGGCCATGCAAGTACGACACCTTTGTCTTCTGGATCGGTTCGATCATTTCGGCGGGAATCAGCTTGACCGGATGCGGGATGCCGGCCAAATGCTTGAGTGCGTTCAAAAGCAGTGCCGCACTCGGGCCGAGGAGCGAACTCTGCTCCGCGGTAATGACCGTACCGTCGGGGAGCTCCATAGCGGCGGCATATTCGTCGCTGCTCGCCTCGCGCTGCTTGGCGGCCACCGTCACGCGCCGGTACTCCGTCGCCAGATTGGCCTGCTTGAGCAGGAGCGTAAGCTTGTTCACTTCTTTCTCGTTGTCCTCCCCTTCCGCCATATTGCACAAGCCCGTATAGTAGCGGCGGATCACTTCGTTGTTGGCGGCTTCCCGGCACACGTCGTCGTCGCTGATGCAGAAGCCGATCATATTGACGCCCATATCGGTGGGCGACTTGTACGGATTGCTGCCGTAGATCTGGGTGAACAGCGCATCGAGCACGGGGAAAATTTCGATGTCGCGGTTATAGTTGACGGCAACCTGGCCATAGGCCTCAAGGTGGAAAGGATCGATCATGTTGACGTCGTCGAGGTCGGCCGTGGCGGATTCGTAGGCGATGTTTACGGGATGTTTGAGCGGCAGGTTCCACACGGGGAAGGTCTCGAACTTGGCATAGCCGGCCTTCACGCCACGCTTTCTCTCGTTGTAAAGCTGGCTCAGGCACACGGCCATCTTGCCGCTGCCCGGGCCGGGCGCCGTAACCACCACGAGCGGCTGGGTTGTTTCCACATAGTCATTCTTGCCGAAGCCTTCGTCCGAAGCGATGAGGTTAACGTTGGTCGGATATCCTTCGATGATATAGTGGTAATAGGCTTTGATGCCCATCCGCTCCAGCCTTTCCCGGAAAGCCACGGCACTGGCCTGGCCGTTGAAATGAGTGATGACCACGGAATTGACTTTCAGGTCGCGGCTCTCAAACTCTTCGCGCAGGCGCAGCACGTCGACATCGTAGGTGATGCCCAGGTCGTTGCGGATCTTGTTTTTTTCTATGTCAATGGCCGATACCACGATGATGATCTCCATCACGTCACGCAACTGCATCAGCATCTTTAGTTTGCTGTCAGGCTCGAAACCCGGCAGCACGCGGCTGGCATGGTAGTCGTCGAACAGTTTGCCGCCGAATTCCATGTAGAGTTTGTCCCCGAAATGAGAAATGCGTTCTTTGATGCGATCTGACTGGATCTTCAGATACTTGTCGTTGTCGAAGCCGATTTTCATAGTCCCGTAAAGTCTTTACGGGCTACAAATATAGAAAAAAATCGCGACAAATCATTTTTCTTGTACCTTTGCAAGCGGCAAGCTATTCTGTCGCGCCGCCCTCGGGCGGTGAGGAAAGTCCGGACAGCGCAGAGCGCCTCCCTGTGGAAAGCACAGATGGGTGAAAGTTCATGGAGCGCGTAACAGAAAACAACCGCCGGTTTAGCTCGGACTTGATCCGGGTCCGGCAAGGGTGAAAACGCGGGGTAAGAGCCCACGACCGGCGTCGGCGACGCCGCCGGGGTACGCACCGGAGGGCTGCAAGGCCAAATATATCGGCGTCTGAGGGCTGCTCGCCCGAGCCGAGGGGTAGGCTGCATCAGATAAATGACAGAAGCCCGCAAGGGTACAGAATCCGGCTTACCGGCTTGCCTTTTTTAGAATATGAAACGCATTCTCATACTCCTCAGCGCCCTTCTCGGGCTCGTTTTCAACGCTTCCGCCTATGAAAAGGGCGATGCGCGCTTCACGCAGAAAGACGTGGAGAATTTCAACGAAGTAATGGACCTCGTGGCCGCCGACCGTGACCTGCCCCTCAGCGAACTGGTCATCAAGGTAGCCAAGCACTTCCTCGGCACGCCCTACGTTGCCGGCACGCTGGAGATCGAACCGGAACGCCTGACGGTCAACACCCGCGAGACCGACTGCATCCTCTTCGTGGAAATGTGCCTGGCCCTGTCCCTGACCGCCAAGGACGCGGAGCCGACCTTCGACAAATATGTGGACAACCTCCGCAAGCTCCGTTACCGCAACGGCAAGGTCGACGGCTACGCCTCCCGCCTGCACTACACCTCCGAATGGATCATCCAGGGCACAACGCGCGGCATCTTCCGCGAAGTGAGCCGGGAATGCGGCGGATCGCCCCTCGACCAGAAGTTCAACTTCATGTCGAATCATCCGGCTTCCTACAAGCAGCTCAAGGACAATCCGAAAAACGTGGCCAAGATCCGCGCCGCCGAGCAGAACCTCGAAACCTGGGACTACTGGTATATTCCCAAAGCCGATCTGCCGAAGTGCATCAAAAACATCAAGACGGGCGACATCATCGGATTCAACAGTTCCACGCCCGGCCTGGACATCGCCCACGTGGCCTACGCCTACTGGGAAGGCGACACCCTGACCTTCATCCACGCCTCCTACAGCGACAAACAAGTGGTCATCAACAAAAAGCCGCTGGTGGAATACACCAACGGCATCAAAGCGCACAACGGCCTGCGGGTCGTCCGCCTGGCCGATTGAGCTAATATACCCTTCGATAACGGCGGTGGGCATCGAATGAGGCCCACCGTTCGTATTGGGCCTGTGTAAGCACGTTGCGATACTTGCGTTCCGTACGGTTTTCAAGCCGCATCAGGTCTTCCCGCATCTGGGCGGGATTGCGGTGCGTCCTGTTCTGGAGGTTACGCAGCTGACGCTTGTGGAAGCGGTAGATCCTGTTGAACTGCTGCGGCGTGAGTCTCACCAGTCCGTCGAGACGGACAGTCTGATTGTAGGCTGTGGTTTCCGGATCCTGAATTTCGACGGCCGGAACTTGCGGACGGTGTCTGTTGTCGTGTCCCCGTCCCCTCGGCTGCGCGTAGGCGGTCAGAGCCAGTACGAGCGCCATCGTAATCGTCAAAAACCGTTTCATGGCAATGTTTGTTAAAAAAAATTTTTTCTTTTCTCTCTTTTGACTATTTTTGCAGTCCCAAGTTTAAACCAGACAGGTTCAAACATCAAGCCACTTTAGCTCAGTCGGTAGAGCAGCGCATTCGTAACGCGCAGGTCGGCAGTCCGAGTCTGCCAAGTGGCTCAAGAAAAAAAGAGAGGTTCGCGACTTGCGAACCTCTCTTTTTTTCAAGTACCTACTCTTTATTATTTCTTGAAGTAGTCGGCCACCTCGTCGGTGGGAACCAGTTCTTCCTGGAACTGATAGGCACCGGTGCGCTCAGATTTGACCATCTTGATGCACTTGACCACATTCTTCAGCGAGGACTTGTCCCCGGAGAACGTTGCGACAGCTTTCTTTGCCATAGTATAATAAAGTTAAAAGGTGCTTACTTGATTTCCTTGTGAACCGTGTAGCGCTTGAGGTACGGATTGTATTTCTTGAGTTCCATACGCTCGCTCGTGTTCTTCTTGTTCTTGGTCGTGATATACCGGGAAATGCCGGGAACACCGCTTTCTCTCTGTTCGGTGCATTCGAGGATCACCTGAACTCTGTTACCTTTCTTTGCCATATCCGTAAAAAATTAAACGATGTTGATCAAACCTTTCTCCCGGGAAGCCTTCAGGGTCTCGGCAAGACCGTTCTTGTAGATGGTCTTCATACCCTTGCAGGACACTTTCAGGGTCACGAAACGCTGTTCCTCTTCCAGCCAGAAACGCTTGGTCTTGAGGTTCGGGGCGAATTCGCGTTTAGTACGTCTCTTCGAGTGGGAAACATTGTTTCCAATCACCCGTTTCTTTCCTGTAACTTGACAAACTCGTGCCATTGGTGTATCTTTTTTATTTTCTATTTTTCAAAGGGGCTGCAAATATCTTGATTTTTATTCAAAAAACCAAATATTATTTTCCAATTACTTATTCATTTACAAAAACTTCAGCAACCTGTTCCAGCGGATGTTGCGCGGGAATTTTCCGTTCGCGTCGGTTGACATCCAGATCACACGGGGCTTGCCGACGATGTGGTCTTCGGGAACGAATCCCCAATAACGGGAATCCAGCGAATTGTGGCGGTTGTCACCCATCATGAAGTAGTAATCCATCTTGAAAGTGTAGGTGTCGGTCGCTTCGCCATTGATGACGAATCCTCCGTCTTCCTTCACCTCCAGGGTATTGCCTTCATACACTTCGATGATGCGGCGATAGAGCGGCAGATTGTCGGCGGTCAACTGCACGGACTCCCCCTTTGCCGGAATCCAGAGCGGGCCGTAATTATCGCGGGTCCAACCCGTTTCCACGAAGGGGAAGAGCATAAGTTCCGAATCGGGATAATCGGGCGGGAACACGTCGACATTCTGCTCGACACTCACCACGTTTGCCAAAGTCTTGATCTTTTCAAGCCGTTCGTCGGTCAGGGGAAGGGCCGGATAGCCCGGCAGCGACTGGCTGTACCAAACTTCCGACACATTGAATCCCATATCCCTCAGGACAACGGGATTGATGGCGGAACCATTGGTAACGACCTGCCAGGTGTTCTGGATGCCCGGATAACGTTCCTGCGGAACACCGTTCACCCAAACCCAACCGTCAACGACTGAAAGAGTGTCGCCGGCCACCGCGACACAACGCTTCACATAATGGTCCTTCTTGTCCACAGGACGGACTTTCAACGGCCCGTACGTCTTCTCGGCGTATTCACGCGAAGTCATCCGCACGTGCGTATAATAGTCCTCGGCCGGTGCCTTTGTCAGCACGGTATCTCCGTGCGGAAAGGAGAACACGACATAATCGTCGCGCTTCACATGACCGAATCCCTTGATGCGCTTGTATCCGTATTGCAGGGCAGTCGAATAACTGTCCTTGCCGGAACCGGGCATCGTATTGTGGACGAAAGGAACGGAAAGCGGTGTCTGCGGCAGTTTGGGGCCATAGGCCGTCTTGCCGACAAACAGATAATCACCCGTCAACAGGGAACTCTCCATCGAGGAGGAAGGAATCTTGAAAGCCTGGAAGAAGAAGATATTGATGAAGGTCACGACCACGACGGCGAAGATAATGGCATCGAGCCACCCCAGCGCCACCTTGAGGCCGCGGTGCCTTTCGGAGATCTTACCGATCCAAGCCTTCAGGCGCCGGCTCACGCAGAACTCGAAAACCACCGGAAGGCCCAGGAGCCACCACCAGTTTCCGTGCCACGCGACCCAAAGCACGTAAAGTGCAGCCCAGAAAATGAACCGCACCCAAGATTTCATATTTGTTCCCCGGACGTTCAAGGCAACGGGTTATTTGACAGAGTTGACGATCGCTTCGAAAGCCTCAGGGTTGTTCATCGCCAGGTCGGCGAGGACCTTGCGGTTGAGACCCACATTCTGCTGCGCGAGCTTACCCATAAACTGGGAATAGTTCAGTCCATGCTGGCGGGCGGCGGCGTTGATGCGGGTGATCCAGAGGGAGCGGAAGTTGCGCTTCTTGGTCTTGCGGTCGCGGTACGCATAGGTGAGACCCTTCTCGTAGGTATTCTTCGCTACGGTCCAGACGTTTTTCCGGGCGAGGAAGTTACCGCGGGTTTCCTTCAAAATCTTCTTGCGGCGTGCTCTCGAGGCGACGCTATTGACAGATCTAGGCATAAATTAATGGTTTTTTGGACGTCAGCGCCCCGGCTCGCGGGGACTTGCCGGCTGAACGTCCGGTTCAACAATAAAATGATTTACTTGACTAACAAAGCTTTGACCCGCTTCACGTCGGCCTTGTCGATCAGGGCGAAGTGATCCAGATTCCTCTTCTGCTTTTTCGTCTTCTTGGTGAGAATGTGGCTGTGATAAGCGTGTTTTCTCTTGATCTTACCCGAACCGGTGAGCGTGAAACGCTTCTTTGAACCGGTGTTGGTCTTCAATTTAGGCATAATACTACTAATATAAAAGTTGGTGTTACTTTTTCTTGATCGGGGCGATCATCATAATCATCCGCTTGCCCTCCAGCTTCGGCATCTGTTCGGCCTTGCCGAATTCCTCGAGCTCAAGTGCGAAACGCAGCAGCAGTTTCTCACCCTGCTCGGAGAAGAGGATCGAGCGTCCGCGGAAGAATACATAGGCCTTGACCTTGGAGCCTTCCTGAAGGAAACTCTTGGCGTGGTTGAGCTTGAACTGATAGTCGTGCTCGTCGGTCTGCGGGCCGAAACGGATTTCCTTGATGACCACCTTCGACGCATTGGCTTTCTGCTCCTTCGCCTTCTTTTTCTGCTGATAGACGAATTTCTGATAGTCAATGATCTTGCACACGGGAGGCTCGGCGTTAGGGGCGATCTCAACCAGATCCAGTTCCCGCTCCTGAGCCATCTGCAATGCCTGTGCAATCGGATAAATACCCTGTTCGGGTACATTGTCACCCACAACGCGCACGCGCGGAGCGGTGATGGCTGCGTTGATGCGGAGACCGTCGTCCTTGTCCTTGCGGTTCTGCGGCAGGCGCGGATCCGGTTTGGCAGTCGGTTTCGGTCTCGGTTTCGGGGGTCTGTAGTTCGTAGCTATAGTCGTGTCCTCCTGAGTTAAATGGTTACTGAAAATTATTTAAGTTCGTTTTCTATCTCTTGTTTGATATACGCAACAAAATCTGCGACCGGCATCACGCCTTTGTCTTCCCCACCCTGCTTGCGGACGGACACGGAATCCGTCGTCTGCTCCTTTTCACCGACAATCAGCAAGAAAGGCATCCGCTTGAGTTCGTTCTCGCGAATCTTCTTGCCAATCGTGACGTTACGGTCGTCAATTGAGGCGCGAATATCGTAATTATTAAGCAATTCGCAAACTTTTTTTGCAAAATCGTTGAATTTTTCACTCACGGGAAGAATCGCCACCTGGTCGGGTGCAAGCCAGAGCGGAAGCTTGCCGCCGGTGTGCTCGAGCAGCACGGCCACGAAACGTTCCATCGAGCCGAACGGAGCACGGTGGATCATCACCGGACGATGCCTCTTGTCATCGGCGCCTACATATTCCAGTTCAAAGCGCTCCGGCAGGTTGTAATCCACCTGGATGGTACCGAGCTGCCAGCTGCGGCCGATGGCATCCTTTACCATGAAGTCGAGTTTCGGTCCGTAGAAAGCGGCTTCGCCGTACTCCACCACGGTAGGCAGGCCCTTTTCGGCAGCCGCCTCGATGATGGCCGCCTCGGCCTTCTCCCAGTTCTCGTCGGAACCGATGTACTTGCTGCGGTCCACCTTGTCGCGAAGGGACACCTGTGCCGTGTATTTGTCGAACTTGAGCGTGCGGAAAATGTAAAGCACGATATCGATGACCTTGCAGAATTCTTCTTTCAGCTGGTCGGGACGGCAGAAGAGGTGGGCGTCGTCCTGCGTGAAACCGCGCACACGGGTCAGGCCGTGCAGTTCACCGCTCTGCTCGTAGCGGTATACGGTGCCGAATTCGGCGAAGCGGAGCGGAAGGTCGCGGTACGAACGGGGTTTCGACTTGTAAATCTCGCAGTGGTGCGGACAGTTCATCGGCTTGAGCAGGTACTCCTCCCCTTCCTGCGGCGTGGTGATCGGACGGAACGAATCCTTTCCGTACTTGGCCCAGTGACCGGAAGTCACGTAGAGTTCCTTGTTGCCGATATGAGGGGTAATGACCTGCTGGTAGCCGTATTCCTTCTGCACCTTGCGCAGGAACTGTTCCAGACGTTCGCGCAGCGCGGCGCCCTTGGGCAGCCAGAGCGGCAGGCCCATGCCCACTTTCTGCGAGAAGGTGAAGAGTTCCATCTCCTTGCCGAGCTTGCGATGGTCACGCTTCTTGGCTTCTTCCAGCATGGCCAGGTACTCGTCGAGCATGCTCTTCTTGGGGAAGGTGATGCCGTAGATGCGGGTAAGCTGCTTGTTGTGCTCGTCGCCACGCCAGTAGGCACCGGCGATGGTCAGCAGCTTGACAGCCTTGATGACGGAAGTGTTGCGCAGGTGCGGACCGCGGCACAGGTCGGTGAAGGCGCCATTCCGATAGAAGGTGATCGTGCCGTCCTGCAGGTCGCCGATCAGTTCGCACTTATACTGGTCTCCCTTTTCGGTATAGGTCTTGAGCGCATCCGCCTTGGAGACGTCCGTGCGGACGAAATTCTCCCCGCTGCGGGCAAGCTCGAGCATCTTTTCTTCAATTTGTCTAAGGTCAGCTTCCACAAGCTGCCGGTCGCCCAGATCCACGTCGTAATAGAAACCGTTCTCGATGGCAGGTCCGATACCGAACTTGATGCCGGGGAACAACGATTCGAGCGCCTCGGCCATCAGGTGGCTCGAAGAGTGCCAGAAAACGTTCTTTGCCTCGCGGTCCTCCCATTTGTGGAGTCTGAGTGTCGCGTCTTCCAGGATAGGGCGTTCGAGATCATAGACTTGATCGTTCACAGATGCGCACAATACATCCGCTGCGAGTCTGGGGCTGATGCCCGACGCGATCTGGTAGGCCGTCGTCCCTTTCTCGAACTCTTTGACGTTGCCGTCAGGAAATGTAATCTTGATCATAATCACTACAATTGATTTTTGATTTTCAGTTTAGCCTACAAAGATACATATTATATTTTAAAAAACGATATTTGCTTTTTCGGACAGGTTTCACTAATTTTGCAAGATATGCAGAAAGCCTTGTTATTAAAACTCAAGGAAGCCCTGTCCTCCGTCCTTCCGGTCGGAGTCATCGTCCTGATTCTGTCGTTAACCCCGCTCGTCACGCTGTCGGGCCGGGAGATGACCGTATTTTGCGTCTCGGCCGCATTGTTGATCGCCGGCATCGCCCTGTTCAATCTCGGTGCCGACCTCTCGATGACGCCGATGGGGCAATTTATCGGAGAAGGACTCACAAAGAGCAAGAAAGCCAGCATTCTATTGATTGTCAGCTTCTTCATGGGGCTTCTAATTACCGTTGCAGAGCCGGATCTCTCCGTCCTGGCCGACCAGGTCAGTTCGCTGATGAATGGAACGATGCTCATCGTGACCGTCGGCCTGGGCGTTGGATTATTCCTGTTGGTCGCCGTGCTCAAAATCGTCTCCCGTGCCGACCTGACCAGCCTGCTGCTCTTCTTCTACCTCGTACTGTTCACACTGGCAACGGTACTGTTCGGAGAAGGGAAAGGCAGCCTGCTTCCCCTGTCGTTCGATTCGGGCGGCGTTACCACGGGGCCTATCACGGTGCCGTTCATCATGGCCCTCGGCGTGGGCATCGCCCTGACTGTCGGCGGCAGGCACGCCAACGAGAACAGTTTCGGCCTGATCGCCCTGTGCTCGATCGGCCCCATCATCGCCGTCATGGCGCTTTCCATCTTCTCGCAGGGGACGCTGAGTTATACCCTGCCCGACTACTCGATGGAATCGGTACTCGAGGAGGGCGTATGGCATCACGTTCTCGAAACGATGGGCGATGTGGGCAAGTCTCTGCTGCTGATCGTCGCGTTTTTCCTGCTCCTGCAGTTTACGATCCTCAAGCTCCCGAAACGGATGCTGGCAAAAATCGCAATCGGCATCCTGCTGACATTCCTGGGGCTGGTGGTCTTCCTCACATCCGTGGTGGTGGGATTCATGCCGATCGGTTTCAAGATCGGCACCCAACTGGCGGGCTACAATGAGACGCTGCTCATCGTCGTCAGTTTCATTCTCGGTTTCGTGGTGGTACTCGCCGAGCCGGCCGTTCACGTACTCAACCAGCAAGTGGAAGAAATCACCAACGGCCAGGTAACCCGGCGGCAGATGATGGCGGCCCTTTCCATAGGCGTCGGCATCTCCATCGGGCTTTCCATTATCCGGATCATTTTCAGGTTCTCCCTGCTGTACTACCTCATTCCCGGCTACCTGCTTTCGCTGGGGCTTTCCTTCTTCGTTCCGAAACTTTACACGGCCATCGCATTCGACTCCGGCGGTGTGGCCAGCGGCCCGCTGACCTCCAGTTTCATCCTTCCGTTGTCGATCGGGGCCTGCGTGGCCCTGCACTCCCAGGCCGACGTCCTTTCGCTGGCATTCGGCATCGTGGCAATGGTGGCCATGACACCTCTGATCACCATCCAGACCCTCGGCTTCCGCTCCGTCCTCTCGAGACGGGCCCGCAGCCAGGCCGCGATGCGCAAAATCCTTGCGGCCGACGACGAACAAATCATCTATTTCGAGTAACTATGGCGGCAAGCAACGAATCCTACATAAAAAACATCGCTCCCGAGAAACTGGAGTTGCTCATTGCCATCGTCAATGCGCCAAAGGTCCGCTTCTACACCAACCTTATCCAGTCCTCCGAAGCCAACCTGTATCTTTCGGTACCGGCCAGCGGCACTTCGGAAAAGGCCATCATGAACTATCTCGGTCTCAACCAGTCGAACCGCACGGCCATTTTCAGCGTCGTTCGCGAAGATAAGGTCAAAGACCTGTTGGAACTCCTCGACGAAAACTTCTCAACGATCAAAGGCGGCGGCGGCATAGCCATCTCCGTCCCCCTCTCCAGCCTCATCGGCAAATTGGTTTACGGTTTCTTAAGCAACGACAAGCGCACAATCAAGCAATGAACAAGAAAAAATACGAACTCATCTTCTGCATCGTCAATGCCGGTTTCGCCATTGAAGCGATGGAAGTGGCCCGCAAGGCCGGTGCGAAGGGCGGCACCATCATCCGCGCCAGGGGAACCGCCAATCCCGAAGCGGAGGAATTCTACCAGATTTCCATCCAGCCCGACAAGGAGATTCTCTGGCTCATCGTCCCCAAGGACATCAAGGACGACGTGATGCACAAGTTGTATCAGGACGTAGGTCTTTCGACCAAAAGCAAAGGCATCGCTTTCTCCGTCCCCGTCTCGCACGCCGTGGGCCTCCACGAAGAAGATGAAGAACCCAAAGAAGCAGCAAAATAATGGAAAACAACGAACCCGTCTCCAAATGGAGCATGGCCGCCAGGGACGGTCTCATCCTGGCCGCCGTCACCGTCGTCGTCTCGACGCTTACCTTCCTGACCAAGAACACCTTCCTTGGCATGCTGCTATGGCTTGTCAAGTTGGTGGGCAGCATCTGGCTCCTGTGGGTCATCATGAAACGCTACGGAAAGGCCCACCCGAATGAGTCGACCTTCGGTTATGGCGTAATCGTCTGCGTGCTGTCGGCCATCGTCTGTTCCGTATGGGCATTCGTCGAGTACCAGTTCCTGTTTCCGAATGCCGTAGCCGAAGCATTCGAACAGATGTACACCGGTTTCGAGCAGATGGGCTCAATGCTTCCCGACACGTTTACCGACGTCATGCTGAAGATGGAAGACAATTATGCGCAGATCAACTGCATTTCTTCCTTCTTCTGGTGCGTGCTGCTCGGGCTGGTCTTCAGCGCCATCCTCTCCCGTTCGACATCCGGCAACCGTTCCGTCTTTACGCCGGAAGAAATGAACCGGAACCAGGACGACGAATTCAATTTTTAATCCCATGGATCTCTCGATTGTCATCTCGCTTTACAACGAAGAGGAATCACTCCGCGAACTGGTCGCCTGGATTGACCGGGCGTTGGCGCCGCACGATTACGAATACGAAATCATAATGGTCGACGACGGCAGCCGCGACCGTTCCTGGGAAGTCATTTCCGAGCTTTCGGAGAAATATCCGCAGATCCGCGCCATTGGATTCCGGCGCAATTACGGCAAGTCCGCAGCCTTGTACTGCGGCTTCGAAGCGGCCAAGGGCGACATCGTGGTCACGATGGACGCCGACCTGCAGGATTCTCCCGAGGAGATTCCCGAGATGATGCGGATGATCCGCGAAGAAGGCTACGACCTGGTTTCCGGATGGAAGAAGAAGCGTTACGACAACGTTGCGACCAAGAACCTGCCGTCGAAGCTTTACAACGCCACGGCGCGCAAGGTAACGGGCATCAAGCTTCACGACATGAATTGCGGGCTGAAAGCCTACCGCAACGAGGTCGTCAAAAATATCGAGGTCTATGGCGAGATGCACCGTTTCATCCCCTATCTTGCCAAGCAGGCGGGATTCGACAAGATCGGTGAAAAGGAAGTCCATCACCAGAAGCGGAAATACGGAAAGAGCAAATTCGGACTGGACCGTTTCATCCACGGTTTCCTCGACCTGCTTTCCATCTGGTTCCTGCAGAAGTTCGGCAAGAAACCGATGCATCTTTTCGGCGGCATCGGCACGCTGACATTCCTGGTCGGCGCGGTTATCGCCATCTGGCTGATCGTCGACAAACTGGTATCGCAGGCGCACGGTGCCTATTTCCGTCCCGTGGCCGACCAGCCGTTGTTCTACCTGGCACTCGTAGCCGTCATCCTCGGTGCACAGCTTTTCCTCACCGGCTTCCTCGGCGAGCTGATTGCCCGCAACGCCACAGACCGGAACCGTTACAACATAAAACGAACCATCCGCTGACCGCGGATGGTTCGATGAAGGATATCGACAGGATTTGACAGGACTCAGTCCATCTTGGAGGACTTGCCGCGGTTCTGCCAGCCGGCCTCGCTCTTGGTACGGGTGTAATAGATGACGATGTCGGCTTCGGACTTGGTAGTGGTGAAATAGACCTTCTTTTTGGCCTCGCTCAAGGAGCTGACGAAATACCAGAGCCCCTTGTTGCCCGATGCATCGCTCTTGGTGTCGCATTTGTACACCACCAGGTCGGCTTCGCTCTTGCTCTGCGTCACGTAGACTTTCACATTGGCGTCGCTCTTGGAACTGGTGGAATACACCGTCTGGGCATTGGCCACACCGATACCCAGCAGAAGCAGCGCACAAAGAATGAATAATTTCTTCATAGCATATCGATTTAAATATGAATGGCTTCTCCATGGACGGCCGCAGCCGCTTCCATCAGGGCCTCGCTCATCGTCGGATGCGGGAACATCGAACCGGCCAGTTGCTTCGCGGTGACGCCGAGATTACGGGCCGCCACGATACCGCCGATCATCTCGGAGACATTGTCACCGACCAGGTGGGCGCCGAGGACCTTGTCCGTCGCGGCATCTACCACCAGTTTCACGAAGCCGTCGCGTGCGCCGGCGGCCGTCGCCTTGCCGGAAGCCGTGAACGGGAACTTGCCGATCTTATACTCGATGCCCAGCTCTTTCGCCTTGCGCTCCGTCATACCGACCGAAGCCACCTCCGGCGTAATGTAGGTGCAACCAGGAATATTGTCGTAATTCACCGGCGCAGGATTCAGCCCGGCGATTGCCTCGACACAGCAGATGGCCTCCGCCGAAGCGACGTGCGCGAGCGCAGGCGTAGCGATGATGTCGCCGATGGCATACACTCCTTCGACCGAAGTTTTGTAGAACGTATCCACCGGAACCTTTCCACGATTGAGTTCGATGCCGAGCGCCTCCAGGCCCAGTCCTTCGGTATTCGGACGGACACCGACAGCCGAAAGAACCTTCTCAGCCTCGACAATCTCCTCCCCTTTCCTGGTCTCTACCGTCAGCCGGCAGAGTTCGCCGGACGTATCGACCGATTTCACCGACGAGGAGACCATTACCTTGATACCCATCTTGCGGAAAGAACGGCTGACCTGCGCACAGGTATCGTCGTCTTCAATGGGGAGGACACGGTCCAAAAACTCGATAATCGTTACCTCGACGCCGAGCGAACGATAGAAGAACGCGAATTCACTGCCGATGGCACCGCTGCCGATGACAGCCAGACTCTTGGGAAGCGCCTCCGGCACAAGTGCTTGATAATAGCACCAGATCTTCTCACCGTCCACGCGGGCGAAAGGCAGCTCGGCCGGACGTGAACCCGTGGCCAGAATGATGTGGTCAGCCTCATGGACCTCAACCGGTCCTTCCAGCGGTGAAACTTCGACACGCTTGCCGGCAAGTACCTTTCCGCTGCCCTTGATGACGGTCACCTTGTTTTTCTTGAAAAGGTATTCCACACCCTTGTTCATCGTAGCGGACACACCGCGGCTGCGCGCGACGATGGCAGTCAGGTCCGGTGCGACATTCTCTGCCGTAAAGCCATAGTCCGAGCCCCGCTCGGCATAATGAAGCGCCTGTGCGCTCTTGAGCAGCGCCTTGGTCGGAATGCAGCCCCAGTTGAGGCAGATACCGCCCAGTTCACTGCGTTCCACAACGGCTGTATTGAATCCGAGCTGCGCTGCCCGGATGGCGGCTACGTAGCCCCCGGGGCCCGCGCCGATGACGATCACATCGTATTTCATATTATGCTTCTTTACCGTGACAATTCTTATACTTCTTGCCGCTTCCGCAGGGGCAGGGATCGTTGCGTCCGACCTTCTTCTCCACGTGGATCGGCGCATTCGTCTTGGGTTCTGAACTGTTGGTCAGCAGGTCCGGGCGGCTCGTCTGCATCCGGCTCATATCCGACCGTTTCTCGTGGCCTTCCGTCACAACGTCCTCAGGCTGCTGCTCCTGACGCAGGAAAAGCTGCGTACGGAGCAGGAATGCGAGCACGTCCTTGCTCAGATTCTCAAGCATCGTGATGAACAGATTGTAGCTTTCGGTCTTGTACACGACGATCGGGTCTTTCTGCTCGTAAGCCGCATTCTGAACGGACTGCTTCAGATCGTCCATCTCGCGGAGATGGTTCTTCCAGTATTCGTCGATCACACGCAGCGTAATGGTCTTTTCGACGGCCCGGATCAGTTCCCGGCCCTTTGTCTCGTAAGCCTTTTTCAGATCGACCAGTACGGTATAGGCCATCTTGCCGTCGGTAATCGGTATGGCGATATTCTGATAGAACATGCGCTTGGTCTCATACACGTATTTGATGATCGGCCAGGAACGTTCGACCAGGGTGTCGAAACGGCGCTGCATCACGGCAAGGATCGTCTGCTGGAGTCTTTCCACCAGCTGGTCCCGCTTGGCATGCTCGTAGAATTTCTCGTCGAAATCGGGTTCCACGGAAAGGGTCTGGCGAAGCTGCTCACAGAACAGGTCGAAATCGCTGTCGCGGTTCTGCTCGACAAACATCTCACAATAGTCCGTGGCCATGTTGAGCACATCCACGTCGATACGTTCGCCCGTAAGGGCACTGCGGCGCTTGGTATAGACCACCTCGCGCTGATTGTTCATCACATCGTCGTAATCGACCAGACGCTTACGGGTGCCGAAATCGTTCTCTTCGACCTTCCGCTGGGCGCGTTCGATGGCACTCGAGAGCATCGATGCCTCCAGGGCTTCGTTCTCGTTCATGCCCATACGGTCCACGATGCTCGAAATCCGTTCGCTTCCGAAGATACGCATCAGGTCGTCTTCCAGCGACACATAGAAGATCGAGCTGCCCGGGTCACCCTGTCGGCCGCTACGGCCGCGGAGCTGACGGTCCACGCGGCGGCTGTCGTGGCGTTCCGTACCGATGATGGCCAGACCGCCGGCCGCCTTGACTTCGGGCGTCAGCTTGATATCGGTACCACGACCGGCCATATTGGTTGCGATGGTTACGGTAGCCGGCTCGCCGGCGTGCGCAACGATCTCCGCCTCACGGGCGTGCTGCTTCGCATTCAGGACCTGATGCTTGATGCCGCGCAATTTCAGCATACGGCTCAACAGTTCGGATATCTCGACGGAAGTCGTACCCACCAGTACCGGACGGCCCTGGGCGATGTACTCCTGGATCTTGTCGATGACGGCGGCATACTTGCCTTTCTTCGTCTTGTAGATCAAGTCGTTCTGGTCATCACGGATTACCGGCCGGTTCGTCGGAATCACCACGACGTCGAGTTTGTAGATGTCCCAGAACTCCTTGGCCTCGGTCTCGGCCGTACCGGTCATGCCGGAGAGTTTGTGGTACATACGGAAATAGTTCTGCAGCGTGATGGTCGCGAATGTCTGCGTGGCCGCTTCGACCTTCACGTTCTCCTTGGCCTCAACAGCCTGGTGCAGACCGTCGCTCCAGCGGCGGCCCTCCATGATGCGGCCCGTTCCCTCGTCGACGATCTTGATCTTGCCGTCGATGATCACATAATCCACATCCTTGGCGAACATCGCATAGGCCTTGAGCAACTGGTCAACCGTATGCATACGTTCGGCCTTGAGGGAATAATTGGCATAGAGTTCGTCCTTGAGCCGCTGTTTCTCTTCAGGCGTGCCTTCACCCTTTTCGATGCGCGCTACCTCGTCGCCCAGACGGGGCATCAGGAAGAAATCCTTGTCCCCCACGGCCTGCGCCAGCACATCGTTGCCCTTGTCGGTCAGCTCCACGGTCCGCTGCTGCTCGTCGATGACGAAGAACAGATCATTGGTCACCACGCGCTGCTCGATGTCCTTGTCCTGGAAGGCGGCGCGGATGATCTTGCTTTCAGCATTCTGCAGGATCTGCTTGATGCCCGGTTCGCTGAGGTACTTGATCAGCGGCGGATATTTGGGGAGTCCCTTATGGGCGCGCAGAAGCAGGATTTCACCCTTATCGTTGATCTCGCCGGCCGCGATCAGTTTCTTGGCTTCGTTCAGGGTCTGATTGACGAAATTCTTCTGTGCATTATAGAGACGCTCCACATACGGCTTGTATTCGATGAATGTCTCGTCGCCGGCACGTTCCACCGGGCCGGAGATGATAAGCGGCGTACGGGCGTCGTCGATCAGGACGGAGTCCACCTCGTCGACGATGGCGAAATGATGCTTGCGCTGCACGAGATCCTTGGGGTTGATGGCCATATTGTCGCGCAGGTAGTCGAAGCCGAATTCATTGTTCGTACCGAAAGTGATGTCGGCCTGATAAGCCGCCCTGCGGGCGTCGGTGCTGGGCTGGTGCTTGTCGATGCAATCCACGCTCAACCCGTGGAACATATAAAGCGGGCCCATCCACTCGGAGTCTCGTTTCGACAGGTAGTCGTTGACCGTAACTACGTGTACGCCCTTTCCGGCGAGCGCATTGAGGAACACGGGAAGCGTAGCCACGAGGGTCTTGCCTTCACCGGTGGCCATCTCCGCGATCTTGCCCTGATGCAGGACGATACCGCCGATCAGCTGCACGTCGTAGTGCACCATGTCCCAGGTGATGACGTTGCCGCCCGCCATCCAGCTGTTGCGCCAGAGAGCGTAATCGCCGTCCACATTCACGAAATCGTGCTTCGCACTCAGGTCCCGGTCAAAATCGGTCGCCTTGACGCGGATCTTTTCGTTTTCCTTGAAACGGCGCGCCGTCGACTTGACGATAGCGAACGCTTCGGGAAGGACCTGGTCCAGTATCTCTTCTATTTTTTTGTCGATGGTCTTGGTCAATTCGTCGAGTTCGGTCGCAAGTTTCTCCTTGCGCGAAACTTCCATCTCCGGATCGGAGAGTTGTTCGCGGATCTGCGCCACCTTCTCCTCCTCCGCGGCCGTGTATGCACGTACCTTTTCACGCAGCGCGGCGCTCTCGGCACGCAGGTCGTCGTCACTCAGCTTATCGATGCGGTCATAGGCCGCCAGGACCAGCTTCAGAGTCGGCGTGATCTGCTTGACATCACGCTCAGCTTTGCTGCCGAACAGTTTCTTCAGTAAATTTGCCATATTGCTTCTTATAGTTTTTTCTGGTATTTGTCAATCAGTTCCGAGGCCGCCGAGAACGATTCCAAGTCGCCCCGCAGCACCGCATCCTCGTACTCCGGAATCAGCCGCTCGATGCGTTCATCCTCGTAGAACATATTCTTCAGGCTTTCGTTGATACTTTCATACATCCAGTAACGGGCCTGTTCACGCCGCTTTTTCCGGTAGAATCCGTTTCCCTTGACCAGCGCGAAATACTCTTCGATCTTTTTCAGGATCTCCGGGAGGCCTTCCTTCGTGACGGCCGAAGAAGTGACGGCTGTCGGCACCCAACCCGACTCGGTAGGCGGGAAAAGATGCAGGGCGTTCGCATAGAGCGCCCGGGCCATCTGGGCCTTCTCCACATTTGTACCGTCGGCCTTCGTGATGGCGATCAGGTCGGACATTTCCATAATGCCGCGCTTGATACCCTGCAGGTCGTCGCCGGCGCCGGAAAGCATCAGCAACAGGAAGAAATCGCTCATCGAATGGACAGCTGTCTCACTCTGGCCCACGCCCACCGTCTCGATGAAGACTACGTCGAAGCCGGCCGCCTCGCACAAAAGGATCGTCTCACGGGTCTTACGCGCCACACCGCCCAGCGAACCGGCGCTCGGACTGGGCCGGATGAAAGCGTTCGGATCGTGGCAGAGCGTCTCCATACGCGTCTTGTCGCCAAGAATGCTGCCCTTGCTTTTCTCGGAACTCGGGTCGATGGCCAGTACCGCCAGGCGATGCCCTTCGCTCGTCAGATATGAGCCGAATGCCTCGATGAAGGTACTCTTGCCTGCACCGGGCACACCGGTGATGCCGATGCGCATCGTCTCCTTTTCATTGGAAATGGCCTGGCAGCGCTGGATGATCTGCTGCGCCACGGCACGGTGACCGGGAAGCGAACTCTCCACCAGCGTGATGGCCTGGCTCAGCACGGTCGTGTCGCCCCGCTGTATGCCTTCCATATATTCGTCTACGGACTTGACGGCCGGACGCTTCTTGAAAACGTTTTTCAGATAAGGATTGACGATCGGAGGCTGTTTCACTCCGTCGTTGATGATCAGGCTGGAATCTTCGTTATGATAGTCGTCAAAAAAATCGCCTTGGTGCGTTTTGTCGATAGCCATATGTTATTTGACGTTTCCGGTGATGAACAGGTTCAGGATAGGTTTGGACGGGGCGTTGGTGATGACGGTCAGTACCTCGATCACTTCGCCGGTATAGTCGAGCGAAGCCGTCTTGAGACGGACTTTCACCTCGGCCTTTCCGCCCGGCTTGATGGTGAGCGGCAACTGCGTCTGGATCTCCGCTGCACCCTGGCCTTCGATATGATGGATCACCAGCGGGTTCTTTCCTTTGTTGCGGATGGTATAACTTGCCTGGACGGTCGCGCCTTTCTTCACTTCACCGAACTCATAGTAGCTGCGTTCGATGACCGGAATGCCGGCCTGCTCGATCTGGGCTTTCGAGAGATTCTCGAAATAATCCTTGATCACGCCCGTGACTGCCAATTTGTCGGAATATTCCCTGCCATTAAGGCGGAACGACGCCTCGAAACGCTGCTTGCCCCAGGATGTCTTTTCCATCCGGGCAGGATCGACGGCATAATTGAGACGGGCCATGCTTCGGGCGGGAATCGGGTTGGGTGTCACGGTGACCGTCAGGCCAGGCGTAACCGCGAACGGCTCGACCGTCAGTTCGGTTTTCGAGAGATTGGCCACCTGCATCTGGTCGGACTTGACCACGCCCTGGTCGATATATCCGATCGAGGTCTGGACCTTCCGCATGCCCAGCGGGCCGATCTGAGTGACGAATATCTCGTCAAGGTCCTTCTTCTTTTCGTGCGACACGCCCCGCAGCCGCAGGAGTACGGGCCGCTCAAGGCTGGATTTTCCCACTCCGACATAGACGGTCAGCGTCTTGTCGAAGGGATAAGGGCCCTGGTCATTGCTGAACGTGGCCTGGATCGTCCCGGTAGAACCGGGCCGGACCGGTTCGCGGGTCCACTCGGGCGTGGTGCATCCACACGATGAAATCACATTCTGGACGACGATCGGCTGTGTTCCTATATTGGTGAAAGTAAAGACGCAGGACACGGCGCCCTCGGCAATCAGCACGTCGCCGAAATCGTGGATTTTCTTATCGAAGCGTATCACGTCGGCCTCCTTGTAATAGGTCTCCTCCTGAGCGGAAAGCCCGATGGAAAAGAGCAGGAGAGCAGACAGAAATATGAGGATTTTCTTCATTTTATTTTTATTTGTGCAAAGATACCATTTGTTTGATTATTTTTGTCTCAAATTTACATAAATCAAGCCAAGTTATGAAACGCATCACCACCCTGCTCCTGATGGCAGTCCTTGTGCTCACCGCCGCATCCTGCAGCAAGTACAAGTATGAGACCGTCAAGGGAGATCCCACCGGCGCGCGCATCTACACGCTGGACAACGGTCTCAAAGTCTACATGATCGTCAACAAGGACGAACCGCGCATCGACGCGCACGTCGCCGTGAAGGTCGGCAGCAAGAACGACCCGCAGGAGACCACCGGTCTCGCCCACTATTTCGAACACCTGATGTTCAAGGGTACGAAACAGCTCGGCACGACGGACTACGCCAAGGAGGAACCGCTCCTCAATGAGATCGAGGCCCTTTTCGAAGTGTATCGCAAAACCACCGACCCCGAGCAGCGCAAGGCCATCTACCACCAGATCGACTCCATTTCATATGAAGCCTCCAAGATCTTCATCCCCAACGAGTACGACAAGGCGATGGCTGCCATCGGCGGCCGCGGAACCAACGCCTACACCAGCAACGACGTGACCTGCTATACCGAAAACATCCCTTCCAACCAGCTGGAGAACTGGGCCAAGATCCAGGCCGACCGTTTTGAGAACGTCGTTCTCCGCGGCTTCCACACCGAACTGGAAACCATCTACGAGGAATACAACATGTACGCGGTGATGGACCAGGAGAAAGTCCAGGAAGCGGCCTTCGCCGCCCTGTTCCCGAAGCACCCCTACCACACCCCCGTCATCGGATGGGGTGACCACCTCAAGAACCCGTCGATCACCAACGTGAAGAAATATCACGACCAGTGGTACGTGCCCAACAACATGGCCGTCTGCCTCGCGGGTGACTTCAACCCCGACGAAGCCATCAAGGTCATCGACAAATATTTCGGTCCGCTGAAGCCCAACAAGGACCTCAAGAAGATGTCATTCGAGCCGGAAGATCCCATCACCGCCCCGGTGGTGAAGGACGTCCTCGGCCTTGAATCGCCCAACATTCTCCTCGCCTGGCGCTTCCCGGGCGCCAACAGCCCCGAAGCCAAATACATCGACCTGATCGGTTCCATCCTGACCAACGGCAAGGCCGGCCTCATCGACCTCGACGTGAACCAGCAGCAGAAGGTTCTGAGCATGTACGCGGTGGCCGAGACCATGGCCGATTACTCCGCCTTCGTGGTGATGGGTGAGCCGCTCCAGGGCCAGAGCCTGGAAGAAGTCAAGCAGATCGCTCTCGCCGAGATCGAGAAGGTCAAGAAAGGCGAATTCGACGAAGACCTGCTGACCGCCATCATCAACAACGCCAAACTCCGGTTCATGCAGCAGTGCGACCGCTCCCGTTTCCTGGTGAGCGCTGAAGTGAACTGCTTCATCAACGACATCGAGTGGAAAGACTTCGTCCACGAGATCGACGAGCTGTCAAAGATTACGAAAGACGACCTGGTCGCCTTCGCCAACGAGCACTTCAAAGACAACTACGTGCAGATCAACAAGCTCGAGCAGCCCGATCCGACCGACACCCGCATCGCCAAGCCGGCCATCACGCCGATCATGATGAACCGCGACGCGTCCAGTCAGTTCCTGCGCGACCTCCAGGCCTCGACCGTCACACCCATTGAGCCCGTGTTCGTGGACTACAAGAAAGATATGTCGATCCTCAGTGCGAAGAACGACATCCCCGTGCTCTACAAGAAGAACGTGAGCAACGGCACCTTCCAGTTGACCTACTACTTCGAGACCGGAAGCTACGCAGACAAGGTGATGCCTTTCGCTGCCAACTACCTCAGTTTCCTCGGCACCGATGACATGACGCCGGAAGAAGTGCAGAAAGCCTTTTATAAACTGGCCTGCAATATGAGTGTCAACTGCATGGGCGAAGAGACCCAGGTGACCCTGAGCGGCCTTGCAGAGAATATGGAAGAGGCCATGGAACTTGTCGAGAAGGTCATCGCCCACGCGAAGGCCAATCCGGAAGCCCTTCAGATGCTCAAGTTCAACACCCTCTACGAACGCCGCAACGCAAAACTCAACCAGCGAAGCAACGCCCAGCGGATGTCCGCCTACGCCATGTACGGTCCGAAGAACCCGCAGACCAACATCCTCTCCGCCAACGAACTGATGCAGCTCGACGATGAGGCCCTGCTCGAAAAGATCCATCACATTTTCGACAATGAGCACAAGGTACTCTACTACGGTCCGCTCGCAGAAAACGAACTCGTCGACGCCGTCAACCGCATCCACCAGGTGCCCGGCCAACTCAAACCCGTGGTCAAGGGCGATCCGTTCGCCTACCTGCCTACGGAAACCGATGCCGTGGTCGTGGCTCCCTACGACGCCAACCAGCTCAACCTGCAGGCTTTCTTTAACACAGGCCTGAAGTTCAACGTGGAGACCGCGCCCATCATCCGGCTCTACAACGAGTATTTCGGCGGCGGCATGAACTCCATCGTCTTCCAGGAGATCCGCGAAGCGCGCGGCCTTGCCTACAGCGCCCGCGCCAACTACTCGATCCCGACCGACCTCGACCACCCGTCGTTGTTCACCTATTCCATCGGCACGCAGAACGACAAGCTGATCGACGCCCTGAGCGCCTTCGATGAGATCATCAACAACATGCCAGTCTCCGAGAACGCCTTCAACATCGCCAAGGAGTCGCTGATATCGAACCTCCGCACGGCCCGCACCGTCAAGGGCAACGTCCTGGCTTCGTATCTCGCCGCACAGAAGCGCGGCCTTGACTATGACCTCAACAAGGTCATCTACGAGAAAGTCCCCTCCCTCACGCTCGATGACGTGATCAAATTCCAGCAGGAATTTGTCAAGGACAAACCGTACACCATCGGCATCCTGGGCCGCAAGGGCGACCTCGATCTCAAGGCACTGGAG
>JAEEGJ010005182.1_pt1 | contig 41799 bp, 36 predicted proteins | sample 8958761 | NCBI WGS metagenome assembly JAEEGJ01 (sample SAMN16246546, study PRJNA631951) | gut metagenome | biome: gut microbiome; feature: rumen; material: RS-attached | host: Bos | place: Iran: Karaj | collected 2018-10 | reverse complement strand
GACGTTTACGAATACGACAGTATTATAGCTAAAGCCCTAAGATCTATATAACTATGACAGAGAAAGAAGCACGTTTTTCCAAGATAGTTAACCAGTATAGTGAACAGCTATATTGGAAGGCGCGTCAGATAGTAATCCGACATGAGGATGCGGACGATGTTGTGCAAAACGCATTCCTCAAGGCATGGTCACGCTTCGATGATTTTCGAGGTGATGCCAATATATATACATGGATATACAGAATTACCGTTAATGAAGCTATAGATTTCCTCAGAAGAAAGCACGAACAAGTGTCACCCGACGGTGAGATGCGAATTGCCGACAATCAGTTTGCTGATGACTATTTCGATGGAAACGAGACACAGAAACTGCTTTACGAGGCTATGGAAACTCTTCCCGAAGCACAACGTGCAACATTCTCATTACGCTATTTCGACGACATGCCCTACTCCGAGATTTCAAAGATACTGGGAACGACCGAAGGCGGTCTTAAAGCGAATTATCACCTCGCAGTAAAGAAAATTAAAGAATTTTTTCAACAAAAGAATTAAACTTTTGCAATTTTCATTCGTCATACAATTAGAAAGGAAAACATATTATGAATAACGACTTTAACGACATATTCGATAAGGAGCAACTAAGGCAGAATCCATTCAAGGTTTCTGAAGGATATTTTGATACGCTTAACACGCGCATCATGGAGAACGTTGCAAGGCAGGCTTCAACAGAAGAGAAGAGCGAAAAGCCAGCCCAGGCAAAGAATGTCCGTATGCATGTGCTCCGTTGGGCTGCTGCATGTGCTTGTGTCCTCGTAATCGGAGTAAGTGCCGTATTATTCACATTCAAGGACACAGACACCTCAGAAGTGCCTGCTACCGCACAACAGAGTTTTTTTACAAGTGATGATGCCTTTAATCAGGCAGCAGACTATACGATGCTCGATAATCACGACATGTATCAGATGCTGGCAGAAGAATAAGACAATCACCCCTTAAATCTTAGGAAATGAAATATATAATTACACTTATCTTAGCTCTTGTGATGGTTCTTCCTTCGCCTGCACAGAATAATGATTCAAGGCAAGATGAACGCACGGAGGGTCGCAAGGATGAGCAAAAGAAATTTGACCCGGAACGCTATCAACGTGAACTCGAGGCTTGCATTATACGCGAGGCCTGTCTCACGAAGCAGGAGGCACAAAAATTCTTTCCACTCTACCGAGAGATGCTCCATAAGCAGCGTGCCATCTATATGAAGAAGAACGTATTCGACAAAGCTGCATATAACGATAACAAGGCTGCGGAGGCTGTCATTCTCGCATACGATGAGCGTGAATTGTCAATAAAAAAACTTCAGTTACAATACCACAAGCAGTTCATCAAAGTGATGCCTGCTACAAAGGTTCTCAAATTCATTCGCGCAGAAGAACGTTTCAACCGCAATATGATGCGCAACTTCTCACGACCACCAAGACAACCTCAACAACAGCAGCATCCACATCATCCAAATAAAAAATAAAGTAAAGTAAAGAAAAGCCCAGCATTTTGCTGGGCTTTATTCTTTTATTATCACATAAAAATAATCAGATACAACATATACATCCGTTTCAAATTATTTTTAGAATACGAAAACGCGAAGTCGCAAAGTTTTTTTTCTGAACACAAATCTCACAGATTTAAGGGATTCTGTCGCTTACGCTCGTGATAGGCATCCCTAAGATCCCGAATATCTGTGGTCGAAAAAAATTAATGTTTCAATTAATGTCTCAATTAACGTCCTATTAATGTTGCAAGAAAAAAGCCTTACGGCGAAACACTAATTATGACATAAATTAAAACGTTAATTCTGACATTAATATCTTTTCAGAACACAGTTTATATTTAGAACGCAAAGACGCAGAGACACAAAGAAAAAACTTTTCGACTTCGCGAGTGCCGCAGGTACGACATCTAATAGGGCAGTCCGTAAGGGCTGTTATATGATAGGGATAGAGTAATTTGAGCGCCATAGGTGCGACACTTATTATAGGTATTGCACCTACGGCGCTCATTAATTATTTGCTGTTTGTGGTAGCCATTACAGACTACCCTTTTAGGTGACGGGCTTACAGCCCTCCTACGAGAACGCAAAGGAGAAAAACTTTGCGTCTCCGCGACTTTGCGTTTGAAAAATATTCGACGGAACTTATGATCTCGTAACATGCGAAGAGTTGCGCGAGGGTATGAAAGGCTTTGTAGGGAAGTAGTCTTTCTGGGCAGGGCGTGGCGAACAGTAGAACAGTTGTACAGTTGTACAGATGTATTTTGGTATATACATCTATCTCTATTTTCTATCTATTTTATTATATTATATATATAATATATATATTATAAATAATTAATAATAAGATAGTTATAATAAATGAAAGATAAAATAAAAATAAAGAAAAGATAGAAAGTAGTACTTTCGGAAATTCAACTGTTCTTCTGTTCGTACTGTAATGTTCATGTACTAACTGCTTGATATATAAGCGATTGATGTCGAACAGTACCTCCATACACATGACACTTTCTCATTATTAAGCTTGTAAAAACCATAAAAAAAGAGTCTTTCCTCGGTAAATTGAAGATAAAATACCCAGTTTTGAACATGAAAGTAGCAAAATTAACATTTTAATTAATGTTTTAATTAATGCGACATTAACGTGAAATTAATGTTGCAAGTAAAAAACTTGAGGTGAAACCCTAATTATGACATAAATTCAAGCATTAATACTGACATTACTGTCCTTTCTGTACTCGGATTATTTTGAACGCAAAGTTTTTTCTTGAACACAGATTTCACAGATAAAAGGGATATTTTCGCTTACGCTCGTGATTAACATCCCTAATATCCCGAATATCTGTGGTTTTTATTTTCCGTGGTCGAAAATAAATCTCTGCGACTTAGCGTTTTTGCGTTCGAATAAAAAATACAGTAAAATACCACACTAAACCACACCAAACCGCATTAAACCGCAACCGCCAATTCAGAATTTCGTAACTTTGCATCAAGAAAAGGATTCGAGGACGTGAATTGCTTGGAAGCGTCCGAAGCAAGTCCCAAGTAAGTCCGTAGTAAGTCCCATGTAAGTCCCATTCTAGAAAGGGACTTGAAGCGGATTAGAAGCGAAGGAGAAACGGAGCAGGAACGAAGACTGAGCGAAGGCAGAGCGGAGGATCAACGGAGGCTGAGCGAAGGATGAACAGAACAGGAAAAAAGAAGAAACTCTACACCTTCATAACTTTTTGGCTTTATAACCTTTGGTGTAGAGTTTCCTGCTAATTAGCGTTCAAATAAGTCGGAATGAGAGCCTGTGCTTGTCAAGAGAAGCACGAGTTCATTATCATACTGCTCCCATAGAAGAAGCCAGTCGGGCTTGATATGGCATTCCCAACAACCTGCATAGTCACCTGATAGTTTATGAGGACGATAGGTAGCGGGAAGCGATCCAGTCTCAGCAAGCAGAGTGATAACCTCCTTGATAAGCCGCATATCATAGCCACGCTTTTCGCAACGCTTCAAATCTTTTTCAAAACGCTTTGAAGGTTTGATAGCATACTTCATATGTTAATGCCCATATCCTTAAACATAGCCTCAACAGAATCAAATGATTTCAATCTGCCATGCTTCATGTCTTCGCGTGCATCCTCGATAGCCTTCATCGTCTTGTCATTAAGACACTCGCCAGTCTCAGGATCGTAAAGACGTGGCTTTGCAACCTGCCTCTCCTCATCGGCCATAGTATATGTCCAGCCCATCTTTGTCATCATCTTCTTGAAGAAGCTAACATCACTATTGGGGATATTTATGGTAATTGCTGTCATAACACGATATTTTTTGTTATTTCGATGCAAATTTAGTTAAAAATTTCGAGATAGCGAATAAAAAAGAAAAAAATATACAGAAATCCCATAAAAACGCCATAAGGTGCTTGGGAATCAGATCAGTTCAGAACCTCGAACTTCAGGATTCTCACGTCAATCAAAGGACGGCTCAATCCATCGGTTTCAGCCTGCTGAATCTTCTCGACCACATCAAGACCGCTTACCACCTGTCCGAAAACAGTATAGGCACCATCAAGCCACGGAGTACCGCTTTGCTGATAGCCCTCGTAATACTCAAGACATTCCTTGTAAGGGTTCTTACCCTTCTGTACCGGCCACTTGCCCCAAGTGATATAGAACTGCGAGGTAGAGCTCTTGAATTCAGGGTTCTTGTCGTCACCCTCACGCGCAGCACACAAGGCTCCACGCTTATGGAAGAACTGAGGATATCGAATCTCTGCTTTAAGCACCTTTTCTCCATTCTCACCAGGGACATCCGAATTGCCAAGCGGAGTAGGATCATCAACTGACGTATATGAAGCAGTCTTTGAATCAGGATCGCCCCCCTGTATCATGAAGTCCTTCATAACACGATGGAAGAGAGTGGAATCAAGTGCTCCTGTCTTTGCCAGACGCAGGAAGTTATCGCGATGAATAGGTGTCTCATTATATAACTCAACAACGATGTCGCCCTCCGTTGTGTGGAGTTTCACAAGCTTACGGTCATACAACGCAGCCATATCCATCTTACCCTCGCGAATCTGTTCATCAAGCAAAGCCCTCATTATGGCAGTAGGCTTTCCTTCCTCGGTAAAAGCGCCAAGCTTATATTGTGACGGACGACATTCGGGTTCCCAATAGAAAACGCCCTTGCAACGTCCCTTAGTGTCATTCTTCATCCTATGGATAAGCTCGGCATACTGTTCCCTACCCTGCTCTATCACCCAAGGTTTCTGCTCGTCAACCTCATAGCCTGTCTCGACAATCATCACGTCAGTACCGTATTTCTCGCTCAACTTGCGGATATTCTTCAGGCAGTCGTGCAAGGTCATAACAGCATTCGACTCTTTTCCCGACTGGATAGCCCAATAAGGATACAGGGACATTCCGATGACATCCCACTTGGCACCATTATCCTTGAGAGCATCAAGATTACGGTTGAAAAGACTGCTATCAAAGCCGTTGTTAAGATGAACTATCACCTGTGTCTCAGGGAAAACTGCCTTTACAGCATCATATCCTGCAGCAAAGAAGCCTGCATATTGCTTAGGATTCTGATCAAGCTTTCCAAGAGGCCAGAGCAAGCCGTTAGCAGTCTCATTTCCCACCTGCACCCATTTAGGAGTTATTCCGTTCTCTTTCAAAAGCGTAAGGACCTCGTTGGTATGGGTTGCCATAGCAGCACACATCTTCTTGAACGACAGTTTCTCCCATGCCTTCGGAATGTTCTGCTTTCCAGGATCAGCCCACCAGTCACTATAATGGAAATCAACCATAACCTCCATACCAAGTTCCTTGGCACGCTTCGCCTTTGCCAACAGGTCTTCCTTATTGCACCAGTTATCGTGCTCAGAAGGGTCAACCCACACACGCAAGCGGATTGCGTTCATACCCATCTCCTTCATCAAGGCTGTACACTCACGCTCCTCGCCTTTCCAATTATATAGTTTCTGGCCTTTGCTCTCCATTTCCGTTTCCCAACTGACGTCAGCACCAAGATAGAAATCCTGAGCGAATGATGTCAGGGAAAGAAAGGCGAGGGAAAGAATAGCTAATGATCTTTTCATTGTTTTTTAGAACTTAATTTTTAGGAGTAATAAGGAGTACAAGACGATAGTATTTATCGCTTATTTGAGCATTCAAAACATTCGTCTTGTACTACTTATTACTTCTTGTACTCCTTAAATTATGAATTACGTATGCTGAACTCACAACCGCAGTATAGCTGGTTATAGAATCCATTCTCTTTCAGAAGTTCGTTACGACGCTGCTGCAAGCCTCCCTTTCGCCAGTTACGGTCGTCGAAGGTTACACCTCCCACCTGTTCAGCAGCCCAGGCACCAGCCTCGTTTATCTGGTCAAGAGACTTCCAACGACTTGATGCAAGCGTGGTGGTGAATTCCCCTATACCGAGTTCCTTACACTTTTGGGCAGTTCTCAGAAGTCGGATTTTAAAACATTCAAGACAACGCTTTCCGCGTTCAGGCTCATTCTCCATTCCTTGAATCTTGCAAAGCCACGCCTCGTGGTCATAGTCATCATCAATAATGGTAAGACCGAGTTTTTCGGCATAGCGCGTTATCTCGTTCTTCCTTATGAGATATTCCTGCTCTGGGAAGATATTCGGATTGCAATAGAATAGCGTAGGGCGCACATCATTGGCAAGCATCCATTCAATAATGGCACTTGAACAGGGAGCACAGCAACAATGTAGTAAAACTTCTTTCATATTTCTTATTAATATTGAACCAAACATGGGTCAATAATATAAACGTAGGCAAGAAAGGAAAATTGCCGTCCGCTCATAATTCTTGAACAGACGGCAAACTTTACTCTTTATTCTTTAATCTTTACACTTTACTATTCCTCTTCCTCAGCCTCATGCTCTGCGATGAGCTTCTGCTGGATGTCGTTAGGAACAAGCTCGTAAGAAGCGAACTTTGTGGTGAAAGATGCGCGACCACCGGTGAGCGAACTCAACGCGATAGAATAGCTTGACAACTCCTTCAACGGAATCTTTGCCTGAAGCTTCTGATAGCCATTCTCTGAGTCCATACCCATGATGAGGGCACGACGCCCCTGAAGGTCAGACATCACATCACCCATACAGTCAGCAGGTACATAGACCTCAAGGTCATAGATAGGCTCAAGAATCTTAGGACCAGCATTCTTGAATGCCTCAGAGAATGCATTACGTGCAGCAAGCATGAATGAAAGCTCGTTAGAATCTACTGGGTGCATCTTTCCGTCATATACGATTACACGTACATCACGAGCATAAGAGCCTGTCAGCGGACCACGCTCCATCTTCTCCATTACACCCTTGAGGATTGCAGGCATGAAGCGCATATCGATAGCACCACCTACAACGGTATTGATGAATACGAGCTTACCGCCCCACTCCAACTGTATCTCCTCACGAGACTTCACGTTGATCTTAACTTCCTGACCATTGAGCTTGTATGTCGTTGGATCAGGCATACCGTCTGCGTATGGCTCAACGATAAGATGAACCTCACCAAACTGGCCAGCACCACCTGACTGCTTCTTATGACGATACTCAGCCTGAGCACTCTTAGTGATAGTCTCACGATATGGAATCTTTGGCTCGATGAAATCGACCATAATCTTCTCGTTGTTCTCCAAGCGCCACTTCAAAGTGCGGAGGTGGAACTCACCCTGACCATGAACGATGACCTGACGAAGCTCCTTACTCTGCTCTACAACCCATGTAGGATCTTCCTGACGCATTCTAGTAAGTGCAGCCATAAGTTTCTCTGTCTCAGCCTCATTCTTTGCCTTAATAGCACGAGAGAACTTAGGGTTAGGATACTTGATGAAGTCAAATCTGTTCTCACAATCCTTACCGTTGAGAGTATTGCCAGTCTTGACATCCTTCAGCTTAACAGCACAACCGATATCACCAGCCTTGAGCTCATCAACAGGCACACGGTTAGCACCAGCACATACATATATCTGACCGATACGCTCCTTAGAGCCACGATCTGCATTACTGAGGTCATCACCTGGCTTGATACTTCCGCTCATAACCTTGAAGTACTGTACCTCGCCGATATGTGGCTCTACGCCTGTCTTGAAGAAATAAACAGACTCAGGTCCGTTAGCATCAATAGGCACTTCCTCACCACGTGTATTGTGAACCTTTGGCATCTCGTCAACGAAAGGAACTACGTTGCCAAGGAACTCCATCAGACGACGGACACCCATACTCTTAACTGCACAAACGCAGAATACTGGGAAGATTGAGCGGGTAACAAGTCCCTTACGGATACCCTCACGCATCTCGTCCTCTGTCAGAGTCTCTGTCTCGAAGAACTTATCCATAAGTCCCTCGTCATTCTCAGCAGCAGCCTCTACGAGAGCCTTGTGTAACTCCATAGCCTTATCCATCTCCTCTGCAGGAATCTCCTCGATAGTTGGAGCTCCGCCTTCTGGTCCCCATGAGTACTTCTTCATCAGCAGCACGTCGATGAGAGCGTTGAAATTAGGACCTTCGTTGAGTGGATACTGGATTGGAACAACCTTGCTGCCATAGATTTCCTTCAGACGATCCAAGCTGTTGTTGAAATCGCATTTCTCGGCATCAAGCTGGTTAACAAGGAAGATAACAGGCTTCTTTAGCTTTTCGGTATAACGGAAATGGTTCTGTGTACCTACCTCAGGACCATACTGACCATTAATCAGCAATACGGCTGTATCGGTAACGTTAAGGGCAGTAAGAGCTGCACCTACGAAATCATCAGAACCAGGACAGTCTATGATGTTGAGCTTCTTATTATTCCATTCTACATTATATACGGTTGAGAACACAGAGTAGCCATATTCCTGCTCAACTGGGAAATAGTCAGAAACTGTGTTCTTTTGCGTTATACGACCGCGACGCTGGATGACACCAGCCTCATAAAGGAGTGACTCTGTAAGAGTGGTCTTACCAGAGCCGTCATTGCCGAGAAGGGCAATGTTCTTGATCTCATTTGTCTGATATACCTTCATAGATTTTGTTGTTAAGGTGTTGTAATAAATTTAGGATTTCTTAATCAAGGTCACAGGATAGATTTATTCCCGAACCCGACTTCAAAAGTAATAAATGCAAACGTTCCCACAAAACTTTTTGCCAAAAAAGTAAATAAATTTATATTTTTTTGACATTTCCTTTCGCTTTTGACGGAAAATATGTATATTTGCATTTCTATAATTACGAATTATCTATGTCCGGCATATACGCTCACATACCGTTTTGCAAGAGCCGTTGTATCTACTGCGGTTTCTATTCAACCACATTATTATCCTTACAGGATGAATATGTGGATGCTATGCTGCGTGAACTGGACAACCGAAAGGATTACCTCCGCGACGAACCTGTTACAACAATATACATAGGTGGAGGGACACCCTCTATGCTTTCTTCTCATAACCTCTCACGCCTATGTCTTCGTTTGAAGGATTTTGCGGGAGAAAGCCTCGAAGAGTTTACCGTAGAATGTAATCCTGACGATATTACGCCCGAACTTGCCTCTCTCTTATATTCTTTGGGGGTGAACAGAGTTAGTATGGGGGCTCAGACATTCTCAGACAAAAGACTCGCATTCATCCATCGCCGTCACAAAGCGTATCAGGTTAAGGAGGCTGTTGAGAATCTACGGAATGCAGGAATAAGGAACATAAGTATTGACCTTATGTTCGGTTTCCCCGATGAAACCGTAGATAATTGGAAATGCGATATCGAGCAGGCTCTCAGTCTTGGCGTTCAGCATATCTCCGCTTATTCCTTGATGTACGAGGAAGGTACTCCCCTCTATAAATTATTAGAGGAAGGAAAGATAAAAGAGATAAGCGAAGATGTGAGTCTTGAGATGTACGAGACTCTTATCACGCTTCTCACCCAAGCTGGATATGAGCATTACGAGATATCAAATTTCGCTTTGCCAGGCTATCGTTCAAAGCATAACAGCAGCTATTGGAAACGTGTTCCATATCTCGGAATTGGAGCAGCCGCCCATTCATATAATCTCACATCAAGGCAATGGAACGCATCTGATGTAAAACCTTACATAAAAGGCGATAACATTATAGAAGGCTGCGAGTTACTTGATAGCACAGAGCAATACAACGACCTTATCACCACAGCTCTTCGCACTCGCGAGGGTATTAACTTAGGCTCGCTCTCAGAAGCAGACAAATTGTTTCTCACAAAGGCAGCAAACAAGAGTATAGAGCAAGGAAATCTCATAATAGAAAACAACCACCTTCACCTCACGCGAAAAGGCTTGTTCATTAGCGATGCTGTAATGGTGGAGTTGATAAGATAATTACAAATTACAAGATACAATAGGAATGCGCAGAAAAGAATATTTCGAGTTCAAGCAATTCACGGTTCATCAGGAACATGCCGCTATGAAGGTGGGAACTGACGGAGCACTTCTCGGTTCACTTGCAGCTACAGGCAAGCGGATTCTCGACATTGGTACAGGAACAGGTCTGCTTTCTCTGATGATGGCACAACGTTGTCCTGATGCCCAGATTACGGCTATTGATGTCGATGAAAACGCCATTATTGATGCGCAGAGGAACTTCTCAGAATCTCCTTTTGGAGATAGGATAACGCTCAAGCAAGCGCCTTTTCAGGTATTTGCAAAGGAGGAAGAGGGAAAATACGACTGTATAATATGCAACCCACCCTACTTTGACGAGAGTCTTGAGAGCAAGGACGAGAGCCGAACACGCGCCCGTCACACGTCAAGTCTGCCTTTCCGCGATCTCATCGGTGGTGCCTACGAGCTCCTTGAGGATGAAGGTGTTTTCTCTGTATGTATTCCGCCAGAGGTATTGAGCAAATTTTCTGCAGAATGTCTCATCAAAGGTTTTTGCCTTATGACCGCCTACAAAATCAAGTCTGTTCCTCGCAAGAAGGAACCAAAGCGTTTCATTCTCGTTTACAAGAAAGGACGTATTGTAGAGCCACAGGAATACACCTTCTGTATGCAGAATCCCGATGGCACACGTTCTGAATGGTATCAGGAGATAATGAAGGATTTCTATTTGTAAAAACAGAGAAACCGTCAAAAACGGACAAACACAAATTTCGCGAACAGAAATTCCCCACACCCAAAGATTTCAGTTGGTTGTGGGGATTTTTATTTCCATTAATCCATCATTAATCCATCACTAATCCTACGCTTCACCTCCGAAGCATCTCCATCGCATGTCCATCGCTTCTCCATCGTTACTCCATCGAAACGATGGACTATGTATGGAGTATCTATGGAGTATGTATGGAGTATCTTAGGAGGAATAGCGGACTTTGGACAGCAGAAAAAAAAGTGTGTGTTCTCACGAAAGCTTATCATCAACATTACTTTATAATGCCTCAAAACTGCCATGTGTACGCACACACCACTTGACACAAATCAATTAAATTGAGAAAAATAAACAAATTCCGCATAATTGTTTGCGCACACAGAAAAATAGCAGTACCTTTGCATCAGAAATCAGAGATGATTACTCGTCAAAAGGAAAAATGGATAGTCGTATCCTGGTACACTTCCTCAGACGATGTCTTAATATTGATTGTTTAGGTTAGTAGAATAATAGTTTTAGGTTTTAGTTATTAATTTTAGGTAAAAGATTCGTGCTTAACTCATTAGGATAACACTAAAAAGCGAAAAGCTTCCTTCTTTGAAGGTTTATGGGTTAAACATAAAAATGCTCCACTGTCGTGATGACAGTCGGGGCATTTTTGTTTTACGACCTTTTCAGAATAAGAGCCCGACAATTATAATATTTTCCATAAAATTACGTTATATACTATGGTATATAAATTAAAACTAAAGCAAATACAAATGATTAAGAGAACTATTTTCTACTTCTTAGTAATGCTATGTATGCAGACTGTTTCTGCACAAAGCATTTATGATATCAAAGTAAATAACGAAGAAGGAGAGAGCGTTTCGCTTTCTGATCATAAAGGCAAGGTATTGCTTATTGTAAACACAGCAACACGATGTGGCTTCACACCTCAGTATAAAGAACTGGAGGCTCTCTACCAAAAGTATAAAGGACAGGGATTCGAGATTCTCGATTTCCCATGCAACCAATTCGGTCAGCAGGCTCCTGGTACGATTCAGGAAATACATCAGTTCTGTACAGCCAATTATGACATTCACTTCCCACAATTCGATAAGATTGACGTGAACGGAGCTCAAGAGTCCCCACTCTACACATGGCTGAAAGCGCAAGGCGGAGGTGGTGACATAAAGTGGAACTTCACTAAGTTCCTTATCGGAAGAGACGGTAAGGTTATCAAGCGCTATGAATCACGTGATCAGGTTAGTGTTATAGAGACAGACATGCAGATGGAGGTTAATCCTGTACTCAGTACTATAATGGCACGTCGTTCTATTCGAAAGTATCTTGACAAGCCTGTAGAGCATGAGAAGCTTGAAATGATTGTACGTGCAGGAATAAATGCACCAAGCGGTATAAACCGTCAGCCATGGATAGTTCGCGTGGTAGAAGACCAGAAACTCATAGCAGATGTAACCGAGGTATATAAACAGGAAAATACCGAACAGGTAAAGCGCGACAAGGACTTCAAAAACATGTTCCGTAACGCCCCTAACATCATCTGCGTATGCACACCAGCCAATGGTGGAGGCGAATTGGATGCAGGATTATTGGGCGAGAACATAATGCTTGCAGCACAGTCTATGGGACTCGGCACCTGCTGTTTGGGAGGTCCAGTACATTTCCTTACGACTAACGACAAATGCAAATTCTTCCTTGAGCATCTTGACATTCCTGCAGACTACAAACTAAACTACATCATAGCCATTGGCTATCCAGACGAAAGTCCGAATGCCAAGCCTCGTGACATATCAAAGGTGAAGTTCATCAACGCTAAAGAGTAAAGGTAAAGAGTATAGAGAAATGAAGACAATACTGTTTCTGCACGGATTCTTTGCAAGCGGAAGTTGTATTCCTGCAATTGCATTACATGAGGCTTTTGAAGGAAGAGTACGTGTGATTACTCCAGACCTACCAATTCATCCCAAGGAGGCTCTGACATTCATTCATCAGCTTTGTAACAAAGAAAAACCCGACTTATTGGTAGGCAATAGCAATGGCTCGTTTCTTGCCCAAATTATAGCTCCAGTCGTTGGAATACCGGCTTTACTTGGCAATCCGCATCTGGAAATGACAGAATTCCTCAAACCTCGCATAGGAAAACATGACTACAAGTCTCCACGCATGGACGGCAAACAGGAATTCGTAATAGACGAAGCTCTTATAAGCGAGTTTGAAGAATTGCAAAAGGAGCAGTTCAAAAACGTTACTCCTTACTGGAAGGATAAAATTTGGGGAATATTCGGAGAACAGGACACATTAGCTCATTACAAGTTTCTGTTTATGAAATACTACACGAATGCCTTTAGTTTCCCTGGAGGCCACACCCCAACGGCAGAAGAGGTTAAGACATGGTATGTGCCATTGATAGAGAAGATGTTGGAAACTTTCTAAAATTAAATTAAAGATACGACAAACAAAAAATGACAATATACATAGTACGACACGGGGAGACCGAAGAAAACCTTCAGGCCATTCTGCAAGGTCACATGCCTGGAACACTAACCGAAAAAGGTAAGGCTCAGGTTCGAGCAACAGCTCTACAGTTTGCCCAAGCGGATGTGAGATTCACAAGGATTGTAACAAGCGACCTTAAACGAGCCATGGACTCAGCACAATTCATTGCTGACGAGCTGCATATCCCCGTCATTCCCATGGAAAATTTAAGGGAACGTGATTGGGGAAAGTTTACAGGAATGACAATCGAAGAAGCGAGTGAGAAATATCGTATTAATGGTAAGTGGGTATTTCCTGAGGGTATGGCAGAAACCGAGGAAGGAATCTATGAGCGTGCAAATAAGGCTCTAGAAGAATTACAGAAACTATATGCTGATGAAACCTTTATCGTAGTCACTCATGGGCAGTTCGCAAGAAACCTCATAGCTGCACATTCAAAATGCAACTACCATGATGTTCCTGCATTCAAAAATGCAGAAATAAGAATACTCAACATATCTCAGTAGCAACACCACAATACTGTCATAGTTAAAAAAGGATGAACAAGGACAATATCACCCAATCAGAAAATGCAGGACCAGTAAGGAAACGTATAAAAAAGCTAGATGCCCTACGCGGTTTTGCTTTGTTGGGGGTATGTATGGCAAACTATAAGGAACTGACACTATACGCTTTCTACGATGTAGGACATACGGTAAACGTAGAAGCAGACAGGAGCGATACTATTGCCAATTTTCTACTATACTTTCTTGTTGATGGCAAATTCTATACTATCTTCTCCGTTTTATTCGGAATAGGCTTCAGCATAATTATTGGTAATGCCATGCAACGCGGAGCAAACGGAATGCGTATCTTCTATCGTAGGATGCTATTGCTACTCGGATTCGGTTTTGCTCATCTGATGTTGCTATGGAGCGGAGATATCCTAATGCTCTATGCGGCTATGGGCATGCTCCTACCATTCTTCTGGAACTGTTCAGACAAGACAATACTACGATGGGCTGCGTTTTTCCTGTGCCTTCCTATTGTTTCGTCAACAATAGTATTTACTTTTAACCTAACCCCTTGTTCCTGGTTTTTCAGGCAAATGGATTACTGGCAAGACCGTTTTGGAATTGGAGACTGGGGCGAATGGCTATGCGACAGGCAGTCATATACAGACCTACTCAAATTCCTGATTATGGGAGCATTTGAGCGTATGACTGAGTTTATCTCCAGCGACCGATATTTCAAGGTTCTAGGACTGTTTCTCATGGGTTTATGTATTGGAAAGAAACGTATCTATGCTGATATAACAGCACACAGAAAGCTTCTTACAAATACTATGAAGATAGGCTTTGCCATAGGCATTCCATTTGCTCTACTGCATGCCTATGACGGTATTACCGGTTTTCGTCTTATCCCACCACTACACACTTTTGTAGAAACTTTCAGCATATATCCACTTGGTTGGGCATATATGGCAGCATTCGCCCTTTATAGTAAACATGCGGATAATCTGCTTGCCTATCCTGGAAAGATGGCACTAACATGCTATATCTCACAATCAGCCATTGCCGTCTTACTATTTTATGGTGTTGGTTTTGGATTGGGAATGCAGATGTCTTTATCACAGGTGGTTTTCACTTCCATAGGCATTTTCTTATTTCAGGCTTTATTCGCCCATATGTGGCTTAAAATATTTGCCTACGGTCCATTAGAATGGGTATGGCGTATGTTAACCTATGGAGTATGGCTACCGCTAAGAAAAAGCAGAACGGAATAAATCAGAATTTCTTACCAAATACTATGCTGATGAATGTCAGCCACAAGGTCTTGATATCAAACCAGAAAGAACGATGCTCAAGATAATACAAGTCATAGTTGAGACGACGGAGCATTTTCTCCATTGTATCGGTATAGCCGTTATACAGAGTTGCATAGCTCGTTACTCCCGGACGTATCTGATAAAGGAATGAATAACGTGGATCATGCTCCATTATCTGATCGATGAAGAATTTACGTTCCGGACGATAGCCTATGAATGCCATATCGCCACAGAACACATTCCAAAGTTGTGGAAGCTCATCAAGATGGTGAGCACGTAAGAACTTGCCAACCTTTGTAAGACGAGGGTCATCATCTCCACCAGAATGGCTTAGTGCAGGACCGAATTTCTCTGCATCAAGACGCATAGAACGGAACTTGTAGATATAGAACGGACGACCGAACCTACCAAGTCGCTCCTGACGATATATTGCAGGACCTCCATCATCCATCTTGATGAGGATATAAGACAACAAGAACAAAGGAGAGGTCAGTATGAGCATTATACCGGCTAATGTCATATCACAAAGTCGCTTGATATTACGTTCTACAGAGTTCATTCCGTCAGGGATAAAATCTGTTTCCTCTCCAAGTATTACATGCTTAGGAAGTCCCAACGTTCCGAATACCTGTTGCTTACGTCTAATAACCTCAACTGGCACATTAGCTTCCCAGGCATCACGTCCGTATGCCATATTCCAATGCTTGAAATCCAGTTTCTTCTCACGTTTATTGATTGCATAGCTAATGGCAAACTGAAGAAGAGACCACAAGGCAAGATCGAGACCTACAAGAATTGTAAGTTCTAATCCCTGCAATACCCATATCGTATTAACCAATGCAAAGACAATCACAATAAAGATAATACATATCGGTGTAAACGAACTCCTAATACCAGCACGATACAATCTGTGCTGCATCTGGTTACGGTCAGGAGTAAGCATCGCCCTACCCTCACGCACACGGTTTCTTATAATTCGGATAACATCAACAAATGGGATGAATGTTATACCCACAACAATCATAAGCATACCTTCTGGCATGAATTTTCCACTCTGCTGAATCAACGAAAGAGTGAGATAGCTTACGAAATATCCGAGTGTATATGAACCTGCATTTCCAAGAAGTGTCTTCTGCCAATTCCTGAAGAAGAGCTTGAGCACAGAATAAGGTACAGCCACTCCAAGGAGGGCTGACGATACAAGTGCACCAAGTGTAAAATTAAAAGCAATACAGAATCCAAGGAATATTGTGCCTATTATAGCTACATATCCTGCACCTATGCCATCAATGTCATCAAGAATGACTATCGCCTCTGTGATATACATTACAAGGCATACGGTAAGCGGCATACCAATCCAATATGGCAACTCGTGAATACCGAAAAGCCCCTGCAAATCCATAATCCATAAATGAGATAAGGGGAACAGACAGGCAGTAACAAACAACAGGAGTAACTTTACTTTTATGGCAGTTCCATGAAGGTCGTTCTTTAGTCCGACAATATATAGCAGGGCACATCCTGAAATAACCTGCATTATCCTTAACCCAGACCTCTCCACCTCTACAGCAGAGGCAACATCATAGCCCAACCACTTAGGAATTCCGAGAGAAGCACACAAGCACGTAAGCAATATCGGGAATAAAGCGATGCCTCCAATCTCTACCAAGGAGTCACCGTTACCCTCGTCCACATCATCCACACTACGAAAGAATCTACCGCTTGAGCCGTATAACTTCATTCGTGTGAGAATGACAGATGACAGGAATATTCCTATCATAAATGGAATTATGTCCAGATATTGTTCAATCATATTATTTAATTCCCCCAATCAGCCCTTATGGGCTTGAAATTTCAATTCCTTTATCGCCTAAATCTCTATTATAGAATAATTTAGGAAGAAGATATACATATTTTTAAAAATTGTTAGCTAATTTCTTGTGCAAAATTATATAAAAAAAAGCGAAAAACACAGAAAACATAAAAAAAAATCGCTAAAACTGTCAAATATGTATTGCACAGCAATAAATCCCTTGATATAGCGTTTTTATAAAAGTTTACTTTCTTGGAATAGAAACATTAATTGACAAGATGAAAATTCTTCAAATCGGAAAATTCTATCCCATCATAGGCGGAGTGGAAAAAGTAATGTTCGACCTGACAAGCGGTTTTGCAGCTATCGGTGTTGAATGTGACATGCTGTGTGCAAATTATGATACGACCGTAAAAAAATTGGTCATAAAGGAGCTCACTCCCAATAACAGAATTATCATCTGTCCTGCAATTAAAAAGCTATTTGCAACTATGATTTCTCCTGCAATGATTAGGGAACTAAAGCGTAGATGCAATGACTATGATATCATCCACATTCATCATCCAGACCCAATGGCAGCCCTTGCCCTTTATATGTCAAACTATAAGGGAAAAATCGTTCTGCATTGGCATAGCGACATTCTAAAGCAGGCAAACCTTCTTAAACTTTATCGTCCGTTACAGAACTGGCTAATAAACAAGGCAGCAGTCATTGTCGGCACCACTCCTGTCTATATTAAAGAGTCTCCATACCTCAAAAACGTACAAGACAAATGTACCTATCTGCCAATAGGCATAGATGAAGTAAAATGGGAGGCTCACGCTGTTGAACAGATTCGTAATCTGTATCCAGGAAAGAAGATTATATTCTCATTAGGAAGATTAGTGGAATATAAGGGGTATGAATACCTAATAGATGCAGCTAAGAACCTAAGTGATGACTACATCATCCTAATAGGTGGCTCTGGTCCTCTCAAAGACAGTCTTCAAGCACAAATAGATGATAATAAACTACAGTCAAAAGTAAAACTTCTAGGAAGAGTAAGCGAAGAGGATCTACCAAACTACTATCAAGCCATAGACCTGTATTGCCTAAGTTCAACGATGAAAACGGAAGCATTTGCCATAGTACAGGTAGAAGCAATGGCATCACGAAAGCCTGTGGTATCAACAAGGATTCCAGGCTCAGGAGTTGCATGGGTGAATGCAGACCAGGAATCAGGTATTACGGTTAAAACGCATAGCGCAAAAGCTCTTAGCGATGCATTCAAAAAAATCCTAGAAGACAAGGATATTTATGATAGATTGGCACAAGGCGCCAGGAATCGCTATGAGACAGTATTCAGAAAAGAGAAAATGATACAGAAATGTTTAGACATTTACAGATCGCTCAATGGCTGACAATATATTCTTTGCCGTTGAAGTATAATTATACATTTCGTCAATCTTTTCGCTGATATCCAAAGGTTTACTTACGAAATCACGAAGTTTAAGAAAAAGGTCTTCAACATCTCCTGTTCGGAAGAACGTGACAGGTAAATCCTTATACACTTCCTTATATACTGGGATATCTGAAATAATAGCAGGAGTACCAAGACACATGGCCTCAAGTGGTGGTATTCCAAAGCCTTCATAGAAGGAAGGAGAAACCAATACAGCTGAGCGTGAGAGAACATCATACAGGGTCTTGTCATCAACAGCTCCAAGGAAATTGACCTTATCCTTATTTTTCTTGATTACCTCAAGTATCTCATTATCCTTGGTGCGAAAATCCACATGACCGATAACGGTCAAAGGAGGACACTCCCCACCCTCCCCTTGCAGCTTGTTATATGCATCCAGCAACACATGGAGACCCTTATGTTTTTTTATACTTCCAAGAAAAACAATACCTTTTTTATCTCCGTCATACCGATGCTTGGTTTTATATTCCCTTAGATTTGAACTAATTCCATTTGGTACAACCTGAATATCCGTAGAAGTATGGAAATAATTGCGGATTCTCTCTTTTGAGAACTCTGACACAGTGAACACAGTACGCGAAACCTTCAAAGCACGTTTCACATACCATTTCAATGCCATCATATGTATGCCCGATGAGAAATTCTCAGTCTCAAAAAACAAAATGTCGTGAATGGTAGAAAATACGGGGACTTTAATCCCCAAAGGAAGATTAAAGTTTGGCGTATAGAATGCATCACAAGCATTAACGTCTCTTGTGGGAAAGAACAACAGTTCCTTAGGACAAAACGTACCAAGATCGCATGACAGGATCCTACAATGAGATAATGACGCATAGGCAGACAGGTTTTTGCTGTTACCTATAAGCAGGTATGAGTGTCGTGTATCCCTAACCATATTGTCAAGAACATTGGCAAGGAAGACACCTATGCCCGTGGAGCCTATCAGACGGCAGTCTATTGCTATTCTCATGGCAAATCACATATTATATTTATTGGTGAATTTTCTAATTATGTCGTTCCAGTCATACTCTCTAAGTTCCTCAACCATTGGCTCTGGACGTGTTTCGAGTACTTTCTCAATGGTATTAATCCACGTTTCTGGCTCATAACCTTCCACAGTATATGCCCCACTCTTTCCATCTGCAACCTCTATCATTGCAGAGTTGCGGGCTGTCACTATTGGGCAGCCACAATACAAGGCTTCAAGCTGAGGCATTCCAAAGCCTTCATTAAGAGAGGCAGAAACAAGACATGAAGCCATGTTGTATAACCTAACAAGGTCGGACTCAGGTACAAACTTACAGAACACAACACTGTGTTTCGGGAATCCGTCATTCTCAATTACATCCTTCAAGGATGAAGAGCGCCAAGCCTTAGCTCCAACAACGACCAGTTTCTTACCAGTACGCTTGTATAGCTCCGGCATAATGGATAGCAGGAATTCCAGATTCTTACGTGGCTCAAGCGACCCCACAAAAAGCATGAAATCGCCTTGAATGTTGTATTTTGCCAAAAGATGGGCACGCTCATCTTCCGTAATGTTCAACTTATGATATACCCCATTATCAATAGCACATCCTGTGAAGATTTCCTTACACCTGATATCAGGATAATATTCGGCAATACGTTGTCGAGTATAGCGAGAATTAGTCCACAATACATCAGCATTCTTCACGCTACGACTGAAAAAAAGGAAATTGGATAACCGATTCGTCCATTCCATCGTAGATGCGTGTTCTATATTAACAACATCATGAACAACAATCACCTTCTTCACCTTGCATGGCATAAAGAACGGTATGCATGGTAATGCAGAATAGAACACATCCGCCTTGTATTTTCTCACAAGAAGAGGAAAAAACATATTGAGCCATACAAGGTTAGGAAAGCGGAGAAGTAGGCTGTTGGTCTTCATTACGAACCTTACATTGCATGGCATAGCATCAGCTGAGAATGTTTTATCCAAAGCACGTGGTAGAGCAACTACAAACTGGTCATTAGGACGCTGCAACGCCCATGCCTGAAGGCTACATTTCAGGAATGTAGAGATACCAGCACTCGAGGCAACAAACGGTCGTCCATCAACTATAATGTTCATACAGCCAATATATTTTTAAAGGTTTCCAATGAAACATCGAATGAATGATTTTTCTTAAACAATTCGCGCGATGCCATGTTGTATTTATAAGGGCGACAGAAAGCGTTTATCTGACGAATGAACTCCTCTTTACTAGTACATACCGATGCAATTTCGTCATTAATGTCATAACCTTCAAATGCCTCTGGAGTACCAATAAGGAACTTACCATACTTTAGCGATTCTGCAGTCTTCACCTTCATACCTCCTCCTGATATAATCGGAAGAAGAACAAAGTCTGCATTCTCATATAGAGATGTAAGATCATCAACAAAACTATAAAGGGTTATTTTATCCGTAAGGGTGATATCCTTAGCGAAGGCATCCATTCCAGCCCCTGCAATAGTGAAGTGTATGTCCACCTCAGGCAATACCTCTTCACAAAACCATTTCAAGCCCTTCACATTCCCAGGGAAATAACTACCAAGGAAGAATACCTCTTTGGTACCACCTTTAGAGCACGGTATCAGCTGTTCCTGTGAAATGTCATGGTAATTATCCTTCATAGTTATTGGAATTACAGCATCAGCCTCACGTGAATATAGCTCAGCCATTCTAAGGGCATCTTTCCTATTCAGGGCTATGACACAATCCGAATATCTGCATGCATCTTTCTCATTGATAGCAGCTCCGCGTATCCAGAAAGCATGTTTGTAATCACCACTCTCAACCGTGACAGATCGCATATAGTCTAGCTCTATGTTATGGAAAAACGTGAAGATGCGTATATCAGAACGCTTGCTACGAATGAGTTTAGCAAGGCTACCTAACTGTGAGTTATCGATAAACACATCCGTAAACCCACCATCGTCAATCATTTTCATGATATTTGCGACGTACTCATCCGTAAGTCCACCCATATACCCTTTTATTACCCCTACAAACCTTGCAAGTCGCTCTGTCAACGACCTGTCTTTCTTCGGAGACAATATATAGTCCACCACGTTTCCTTTCCCCCAAAGGCATTGAATGGATTCCAAGTTACGGCCAGTACACTGACCGCCACCTGTAGCCAATTCCTCATTAGCGAACGTTATATATAGAACTTTTCTCATTGCTTTTTTCTTTTTGGAGTAAGAGTCAATAAATCAGTATGAGAGTTGAACACTAAACAATATCCCCTAATTCATCATTCATCAGGATTTTGAAATTCCTTAGAGAATATATACTTCCTTTCCTGATACGACTTTATACCGCCCAACAGTATGTTATCATAATCCATTACGACATGGTTCACCGTTGTCACAATCTTAAGCACACAGTATAGTCCGAGAAAGATATTAAACAGCAACCTGTTATTCGGGAAGTAAAAGCATTTGCGTATCTCAGGCCACAATATCCAATAGGAGAACAAATAGAGAATACTAAATCGTTTAGCAATCTCATCAAACTCACTAAGTGCCGAGAATGTGGTGAGATAAAGTAGGAATGCATTGACAAACATACAGTTTGACTTACGAGCCCCTGTAAGTTTATCGTAATAGCAGAAGATAAGGAGAGCGGTTAGCAATCGTTCCAAGAAACCAAGTCCTATTCCTCTACTACCAGTAGTCTCTGTATACACTTCTATTTTTCTCTCAAGGAAGTCTCCTCCGACATGGAATATCTTCACAAGCGATAGAAGAATGGGAACATGGAGCACAAACACAATATTGCATACTATGACTATGGCAAGATACACATACTTGTTTGTATGCCTGTGAAGGAAGAAATATAGTGGGAAGAAGAATATCGATGAATAGTGGAAACTGAATGCAAGCACACATAAGAGGAAATATGGTATCGGTTTCCTCTTTTCAAGATAAGGAAGTGCATTGACAAATATCATTATAGCCAGAATATTTCTGAGAAGGTTACACATTGATGCGAAGCCTCCAAATGCCAGAAATATGACCATAGATAATAGAATATTGTCTGTATAACGCTTCAAGAACCTGCAAAACAGAATCACATCAGCAAGTGTGATGACAAAGATAAAGAAGTGATAATTATTTATTATTCCCTTACATAGTATGCTCAGCAATAACCATCCTGGCTCATGTTCCTTGATATTTCCAAATTCGTATGTAGAAAGCTTGTAAACGTCAATTTCCTCAAATTCCACATAGTAAGATGTCCAGTCATGGAATACGAATCCACGGAATCCGAAGAACACGAAGAACAACAGAATGCCCACGGCTGTGATATTCACAGGCACACTCGGATCATCCTTGTATTTCTCGTGAAGAAGGGCGAGCAATCCAAGGAATACCGTCAAGAGTACGTATGGAATAGAATATATCATATAAGGTCTTTCTGTGCAACAAACCATGGCACCCACCTTCTCATCACATAGATGCATCCTGTACATCCTCCAACCACAAGGATGAGGAGCGCCGACTTGGTCATCAGGATGTCACCGTGTGTCAGACGTGTAAGAACAGGTGTCAACAATCCGATAAAAAAGGAATGCATACCCAAAACGATAATAGAATACCTACCTATATAGTTTACTATTGGGCAATATCCAATCAACTTCGCAATGAGCAGCATGGCTATACTTCCGAAACATCCAGCAAAATAAAGCGAGAATATCGTACTATTGTATTCGTTCCTATAAAACGTGACATCACCACCACAAACACATGCGGTTATCAATATACATGCAACAGCTATACCTATTATAAGCTTCCTGTCGGTAGTATATAGTAGATTCGTCTTTTTCCTCAGTATATTACCTACAGTCACAAATGGCATACACGTCATCGAAGAGTCGATATAACATGGTACCTGCACATTGTATGCACTTAACAGATATCCCACAGTCCCTATTGCAATCGACAGAGCCAACACGATATAGTTATTACGTCCCTTAGTAAGCCTGTCGAAACAAAGGAATATCATGTATGTCGTGAACAGTGACACAAGAAACCATATTGGGATATTAGGATAGTCGAACTTTTCATTCTCACTTATAAGGAAGTTATAAAGTGAACTGTCGAATATCTCTCCATTTGCCTCATCTATAAGCTGTTTCCTAACCACAGAGAATAACAAGGCATACAAGACTGTAAGAGAGAAGAAAAACACACATGGTATAACAAGTCTGTTTACCTTCTTTATCAGGAAATTCTTATAACCATGGGTGAAGGAAACGAAAAGTCCAGAAAGCATGAAATAGAACGGTATACGGAACGACATAAAGAATGTGTTCACCGACTCATTCCTGTACAACAACTCTCCTTGATCCACATGATAGCTCACAACAAAGAGAATACATATTCCCTTTGCCAAGTCTATGAAATCCAGATGTTGTTTCGTTTCATTCCTCATAAAAGTCGAACTCAAGCGGATGCGCAACAGCAGATGTAACACACTGACGGGCAAGAGCGATGTCGTCTAATGTATAGTCTCCAGTAGGCATACAAGCTATATCTGTTATTGAAACATTGAAAACTGGCTTAATGATGGTCTCAAACCATGTTGCCGTGGCAATATAGCGTGCAATACCTTTGTTCAGATGCCAATAATCACGTGTGAGATACTTGTCATCATTGAGTCTGGTGTTCCTTGCATTCTGAATGGCGATGCCAGTAGGAATGATAAGGTCAATACCATAGCGCATCATCATCTTCTTGCAACATGCGATATTTCCTTCAAGAACGTATGGCATCTCAATTTTGTCATGGCTCCATACCAACTGAAACGCAAGACACACAAGCGGATTGGTACAGTTACCCAACAATTTCTCTTCCAAAGTCTTGAGACTGGCAAATGATTTCCAATCGTATGACAGAGTGCTTGACTGCTGTATGACGATAACATCCCAATTCTGTCCAAGCAGTTGCTCTAATGAACCCTTGTCCTTCATTTCTGCCTTACCTGCTTCTTTCATCAACTGAAAATCAGTATAGACATAGTCTTTGCCCACCCACGTATCGAAATCAGAAGAACCTTCAGTAAGCGAATAAATGCATATTCTGTCGGTGTCTATACCCGAAGCTTCCACCATATCATTCATATACTGCATGGCATCATTCGTAAAGCTGTTGCCAATGGCAAGTACTCGTAGAGAGTCAACTCTGACAGGAAATTCCGGATTGACATGATACCGAATAGAATCAGGAATACCATCTTCGAGGGTAGAATAGTCGAAGTGTCTGCCATGGAAATCCATAGGATCCTCCTGTGAGCAAGACAACAGTACGGAAAAGCAAAAAAGAAATAGAAACTTTACTATTTTCACTTTCTAATTTATTCCTTTTTTTTCTTTATACATCACCTTTGCTGCCCCAACGACAACAAAGAGGAAAATCCATAGCAGCACGATAAGGGCACGAGGGGCACTACTTGCCTTATGAGGCATAAGCGGACGTTCCAGTATTACAAAGGCAGGAGTACGCTCCTGTATTTTGGCATGTGCCTGTCGCATCAGTTCGAGACTGTTCTTGTAGTTGTCGTACTTGAGCTGCATGTTATTCTCCAGTTCCTCAATCTTCACCTGTAAAGACTGTAGCTGAACTCCCTGATTGGCATCAGCATAAGAAGTATATATCTCGCGTGAACGTTCGTAGTCAAGTCTGAGCTGCTGCGAGAGTTTCTTATAGAAATCATAATCATTACGTGCCTTCTTTGTACGATACTCTGTGATATACAACTGCAATCTGCGTTGAAGGGTATCAGCCATGATAGCAGCAACCAACGGATCCTGGTCTATGACATTGATATTGATAACGCTCGTCTTCTTATCAACAGTACAGATAATGGAATTGCGCATACCCTCAATAATCTGGTCATCCTCCTTTGAAAGCCTGAACGGATCACGAGCCCCATTCTTTCCATTATTCCCCTCCTTTGGAGTTAGCATTTGTGCAATCCATATCTTGGGATAGTTCCAGAACGGAATCTTCAGATCTTTCTTGAAATGGTCAATATACTTCCTGACGGTATCATCCTCCTTCAGTCTCACAGGAACATCATACAAGGAGAGCAGAAAATCTGTCGTTGCAAAGATATCCGGATACAATTCCGGATATATTGCATCCACAGATGATTTTCCACCAATATCGATACCAAAACTGGAAGCCATATCAGCAAGATTACCACTCAATCCTATGCCTCCAGAATTCATTTCTGGTGCCAAAGTCACACTTGCTGTAAAACTCTTCGGGGTACACAAAGCCACTATAACTCCTACTACAGCACCTACTGCAGCAAAGCGAGCGAGATAGCGCCATTGTTTTAACAGCACCTTGAAGACTGCAACTACATCAATTTCCCTTGTCTTTATATTTTCCATAATTATATGTACAATTTTCTATATACCATGTACCATTTATGTAAATGGCATAAAACCATCACACTGATATTTTATATTATGACTTCGTTCACCTATTTTCTTTGCAGGAACACCTCCTACAATAGAATATGGCTCGACATCTTTGGTAACAACCGCCCCCGCACATATCACAGCCCCCTGCCCTAGATGCACATTCTGAAGCACAGTAGCATTAGCCCCAATCCATACGTAGTCATCTATTCGTATGGGCAGGAAACGCCCTCTGAACGTCTCCGACTGCAGGTCATGCCCTCCAGACAGCAGTTTTACGCCAAACGATACAGACACACTATTACCAATGGCAATACTACCTCTTCCATCAAGCAAACATCCCTTGTTGATGTGTGAGTGCTTACCTATACTGATTTTAGGCAATGAGAGGAAATAAACATCCTTCATTATGAAGGAACCACTTCCTATTGAAAGTCCTAACTTCTTCAGAAATGTTTTCCTGACTGTCCAAAACGGGATATGAGGCATGACATCGTTTACTACATACTCAAGCATGAAGGCTACAAGCCAACGATATACCACAGACCTTTTGAAACCAGCAATGATTTTTCCCTTCATTAGTCCCAGCCTATCTGTCACCGATAAGTCCTTTCCGCGACATATCATTTTATTGTACCTCCTACTCAGTACGGGGTCGTTAGAAATTCCCTCGGTCTGAAACAGTTCTATTATAGCATCTGTTCGCTGAAACCTATAGCCCTCCTTGTATAAGTCATGAATGAGAAGCCAGTCAAGCGCAAAGCCGTATATGTCTTTCTTGTCAGTCTGATACAAGTGGCTCTTCATAACTGATGCCCTGTATAAAGAGGAACCATGTCTAAAGATGGGTTCATAGTCCATAACCGACAGGTCTTCTGAAGACGGACAATACACATCTCCCGTATCCTTACCACGCTCAATGCTGTCTCCATAGATAACATCTACAGAATCGATATTTGGAGTGTTGAGTATTGCTTTTTCAAGGGAATCGCAAAAAGCGAATAAGTCACCACTATTCAGTACGATAATCCAATCACCTGTACAATGGGAGATACCCTTGTTCATTGCGTGATACAATCCCTCGTCAGGTTCAGAGCACCAATAGGCCAAACGGTCGGAGTATTCCTTAATGACATCGACAGTACCATCAGAACTACCCCCGTCGATTACAATGTACTCCTTCTCTGCCCATGTCTGGGCAAAGAAGCTTTCCATAGTCTGACGGATAGCAGCTACGTTGTTATAAACAACTGTGATGACACTTATCTTGTTCATTATCAATTACTCTTTATAAATTTCAGACTGGTTATCTGTTCCAAATCCCCTTCGCCCTCTGACTGACAAGCAGTCGGCACTGATACAGATGTACTACAGCCATGACAAAGTACGCTGCGGTCATAGCCAGGGATATACCAATGATACCATATCTGTCTCTTATGACATATATACATATAAGATATAGCAGAGTGGCAATAACAGAGGTTATAATCTGTACACGTATCTTATTAAGACCATTGATGAGGTATGTCACGCAGTTGTTGAAGTTGAACATACACACATAGATACATACACAGACAGAAACAGACAGAGGGATATCAACGCTATCGCCTATCCATAACTTAAAGAATATACCACTCAAAGCCAACATTATCAAACCTGCAACTACGCTTCCTCCCCATAGCATAAGCGAACGTCTGAACGAACGGCCTATCCATTCATAGTCTCCCTTGACTGCTGCATCAGTATATGCATTCCATAAAGGAGAAATGAGAATAGTATAAATAATAATCAGTACATTGAACAGTTTGAACGAGACATTATAAACTGTGACCTGCTCCGGACCGCAATAATGAGATATAAATATATTTGCAGAACCGAAAATCACGAGACAGCTCGTAATTTGTATAGCGAAGAAGCCCAGTCCCTTACCTACTATTTTCTTTGCTACAGGGAAATTGATGCAGTTGAATGAAGGACGCAGATGCGGGTATCTGATGAAAAGATGTATAGATGCCAATAAAAACATCAGCACAGGCATTCCACAAAAAGCAGCAACTACCTTTGCAAGGTCCGGAGACATTGTCTTGGTCATCAGAAATACAACAGCCAAAGAGGATACAGAACCCAGAAACGTGATAAAATCACTTACTGCATATCTCTGCATGGCTATATATATCATACCAACATTCTTTGCAACAAACTGGATAAGAGAGAATGCTACGGCTATGACCAATACCTTTGCAAGCTCTGAACCCGGAATCGAGGTGGTATGGAAGACCTCGTTTAGGTCAAACACATATACCAAAGGAATGAAGACAAATGCCAAGACTACAGAAATACCCGACAGCATGATGAACGCCGTACTTATATACGAACGGGCACTAAGCATGTCATTGCGCGAAATAGCTTCTGCAAGATAGTTGCGCAGTCCATTACCCAACCCCACGTCAAGGAATACAAACCAATAGAGAATGGACGTCATAGCCATCCATATACCATAGTTCTCCTGATTAAGATAGTCTATCGTTACAGGAACCATCAACAGGGAGCATGCCAATGTTGAAATCTTCAAAATACCAGAAATAAAAGAATTTCTGACGACATTAGCAGAACGCCAGTCATCAGTATTGAAACTCTTCTTTATGGTACTGAAAGAAAACATATATTTAAAGGTTTTAAGGTTCTTAGGTTTTTAGGTTCTCAGGTCTGACTTGCTTTAGCTTGGTGAGCTTGTGAACAATACTCTTTAGCGATGCTGACCTTCTAACCTCCCAAACTAATATTTCTCAAAATGCAGTCGAAGCCTGCTATCTTTAAGAACCATACGGCTATTACCTATATCCTCTATCTTGAATGTATCTGTAAGAGAATTGACACCATACATCCTTATAATGTCGAGTGTCTCTTCTGTAATCATACAGTCATCCGTTACACGGTCATACTTGAATGGTGACTTTACGATAAGCTGTCCATCTTTCTTCTCAAATCGATACATGTAGAACTGATTCATACTGTCAACACAGTTTGTCTGCATGAGCGTGCCTTGAAAAGACCAGAAAATGCGTTTAGGACGATAATCCACAGTCTTTCCATTCGACAAGGAATCAACCGTGGTCAAATACCACAGATTGTCAAGTTCACCATTTTCCGACGATGTTGTCTCACATGAAGACAACAAAACGACGAAGAAGAGGAATATATATAACAAGTGTTTCATCGTTTACTATTTTATTTGATATCTTACCGTTGCCTGCATACCAGAGTTATCTCCAAGCAATTCACCAGAATCTGATCCATACGCTAAAGTGACAGAGAATCCATTCATAACACTCAGCTTAGGGAATGAATATGTAGCTTCCAGCAACATGGAGGTCGTTGTCTTTGGCTGATAGAACGGTTTATCGTAAGTTCCCCAGCCCTTTTCCCAAGTAAGTTTCGCACGATAGTGCAGGCCATCAGCCAGATCTCCAGCCAATGCAAAGTGCCATGCTTTGAAACGGTTGTTCCTAACACCGATATATCCATCTCCGTTATAGATAGGAGACGTGAACAATGGATTTCCGATAACCTGTCCCCAATGCTGCCATCCAGGAAGGGTGGCATGGTTATAATAGCTATCTCTACCACATATATGAGTCGGTACCGATGCTGTATGGTCATGGTAAATAGGACCACTCTGATAGCGTGTATTGATGAATTCAACGACAGCCTGATTCACATAGCGGAATTTCTTCATCTTCACGTCGATACCAACGAGTGCATCCTTCAGGTCGTAACGGAAATAGCGGTTATCCTCTTTCACATCACGATTCGCACCACTTCCATAGCCGTCATAGTCCAAGAAGAACATACTGGAATGATCCTCAAAGAAATGGTCGAAATATGCACCTACCTCTATATTCTCGTCGTTCCAGTTGAGTCGGGCAACCCAGCTTCCAAGATTATTTCCCTCTGCATTAGAGAATCTATCCTCACCAGCATCAGATCCAGTACCTGTGAACGCATGGAAATAACTTGACAGACTATGAGACAGTTTCAGATTTTGAACCTGAGCGCCCTGCTCATCTGTTCCAACAAAATGATACGCGCTTCCTCCAAACTGCGTTCCCATCTCAAGTCCAAGAGTCAAAGAAAGCGGAAATATCTCCTCATTACCGACACGAAGGTATCCTGCTTTCTGATGATAGCGCGTATAGCGATTGTATTTGTATACGCTTCCTTTAGCACAAGCAGTTTCCCAAGGTGCATCGGTCATTATACCGAATGCGATGTGAGACTTAATACTAAGCCAGTCCTTTGTATATGGAATCGCCCAATAACGATTAAGTCCAAGTCGTACCTGAGGAACAGGTGTAGAATTTATACCAAGAGTCTGTGAACCGCTTGACAATTCGTTGTTCTTCAGTTCCATAGGCTGTTGCTTTGAACCTATTGTGAGAACACCATATTTCCAGTTCACCTCAGCAAATGCCTGCTGAATAATGAACTTCTGAGTATATGATTTATATCCATCAATCTTATATCCAACAGGAAGTGCAACGTCAGCACCCACCTGCAGATTAAGGTCTCCATCCAGAAATTCCTTATTATACGTAGCCATACCACGCACATAGCCATTCGAAGCAGTAAGACTGCTCAGACCATATTTATTAGCGTTTAGCCAAAGGGGAGTCCGTGAATTACTGTATGATCCCTGCATTTCCAATCCTATGGAAAGAGAATCTCCAGAATTGCTCTGAGCCAATGCCGATGTACAACACAGGCACAACAGAGCGAAAACAGGTTTCTTCATTTATAGTATTTAATTATCTTCTTGTCAAGTTAACAATAGAAACAAGCATTGTAGCGATTGCCGCGGTTGAAGAACCAATAGCAAGCCACATCTGGAGTTTGTTAACCTCGGACTTAGGCTTTGTTGGTACAATAACCTCCGAGCCTGGGGTCGGTTTTTCACCTTTACCCATCTGATTGACAGTACCATTCATATGAACAATGTATGTACTACCCTTCTTTGCACGGATTCCCCAGCCACCAGCCTGATTCACATAATAACGGGCACCTTTACCTTTCTTATAAGCCACGGTATTAGGATAAAGAACGTTACCGCTCACCTTTACCGTATTGGTGTATTCTGGAACTATGATTTTATCACCTTCACGAAGTGTAAGGTCATAGTCAGAACCAGGAGCTTCAAGAGCCTTGTCAAGTTGAATACCAACATAATAGGTATCACCAAGATCCAATTTGCTGACATCTATAGTATCCTCCTCTGTCTTTGACTGAAATTGAGCCATCTTCAGCACCTGTTCCATACGGGTACGTTCTTCAGGAGTAATGCGACGCTCAAGACGAGCACCCTTGACATATGCGAGTTTATTGGTACCGCCCGATGCCCTCACAATATCTGACAAACGTGACTCCGATTTCGTAAGTGCGTATGTACCTGGGAAGTTCACCTCACCCTCGATACTTACATTCTGCTGAATAGTATAGCTTGGGCTCTTTCTTACATACACTTCATCGTATGGCTCCAATGTGAAACCAGGCTGACCATCAACAACAAAACCATCCTTCAAAGCAAAGCTATATGTCTTGGCAATAACAGAATCACGGGTAAGAGCCTTACGGTTTGACACTCTTCGAGAAACATCAACCTTTACTGTAGAAGCTGACTCCTTCAAACCTCCTGCCTGAACAACAAAGTCCTCAAGAGTCTCATTATCAGCATATTTATATACGCCAGGATAAAGTACCTCTCCATGAATAGTAATAGTACGGTTTTCCTGACGCTCTGACTTTGATGGAATAAAGAGCACATCTTCATTCTTCAACGGAATATCAGCTACTCTTCCATCGATAATGCCCTGAACATCAACACTTATCACTTTCAGCGTTCTGTCCTCCTTCATTCTATGTATCACACCACGATTAGTGAAAGCATCCTCTGTCAGACCATCTGCACTCTCAATAAGCGAACGAACAGTTGTGATATTACCCCCCAACTGATACATACCAGGACGGAACACGGCACCTTTTACCTCCACCATATTCTCATAACGAGGAATGATGGAATCAACAGTAACAGAGTCTCCATCAGCAAGATGGAATGAATTCATATCAAACTCCTGAACGTTGAACACACCATATCTGCTACCGTTCTTACGAATGACACGAACAGACTTGGTATAGGCATCACCTGCAAAATATCCGGCATATTTCAAGAGAGTCTGAACGCTCTCTGTCTTCTTCATTTCATAGTACATCGGACGCTTCACCTTACCCGCAATATCCACAATGCACTCGTATGGACCTACCATGATAACATCATTATCCTGTAAGCGGACATTACCTGAGAGCTTGCCATTGAGGATATAGTCATATACATCCACAACGCTTATCTCCTTGCCATTACGGAACACCTTGATGTTACGAAGAGTACCAATACCACTAACGCCACCAGCCATGTAGAGTGCATGGAACACGCTTGCAAAGGCTGAAAGTGAATAGGTTCCTGGATTCTGCACCTCACCCATCACATTCACGGTAATAGTGCGTGTCTGACCAAGAGTCATCTTGATAGAACTGCTGCTATAACGTGAACCAAGAGTTGAACGAATACGTGCATTAGCCTGTTTTACAGTCAATCCACTAATATTTATCGGACCATATCCTTCAATAACGATATCACCATCCGGACTTACGGTATATACTGTTGACTTCTGAGAAGCTCCATAGATATCCACCTTTACCTCATCACCAGGACCTACCACATAGCTCTGAGGAGTAGCGATATTCATGACTGGCTCAAAGGTCAGGTCTTCCTTATTGAAGATATCACGACCGAACACCTTACGACCACGATAGAGCGTAGGATCTTCCTCCTCCATCAGAAGGTCTTCTGGAAGGAACTCTTCACCGAGCAGATCCACTACCCCATTGTTCATCTCGTCATAAAGTTCATCGTCTTCTTCATCGTAAGTACCATTAACACCTGTTTTCCTGGCTGTTTTCACGGCACCAACTCTCTGCGAACTATTATCGTTCACTTCTTTTTGTTGCTGACCGTTCTTATTTTTCTTCTTGTTCTTCAGCTTGTTCTTTTTCATGATACTCCTCTGAGCAAGAGATTCCTTGGTATCGCCATTATTTGTACGCAAGCCATCCTCAGTCCTGCCTACCGTCTCGTCCTTCACAAGTCCAAGACCGCCATTCTTGCTCTGACGCTCATACTTTGCCTTGATACGGCGTATCTGATTGATATCCACGCCCTTCTGCATGAGTTTTGTAACAATCTGAGCCTGTGAAGTACCTGCAGTATGCTCTTTGATCACAAACTGCATTACCTGATCATCCGACATGGATGACTGAGCCGATACTGTAGAAAAACTGATTACTGCAATAAGCAGCGCGAAGAGATATCTTTTCATTTTAATGAATAATCTTTTTACTTTATGCTTTACGCTTTATTATAATAACACGAAAATACAATTTTTGTTGTCAAAACAACACAGAAAATTGCATTACAAAATGCAAAGGTAAGAAAAAAAAATGATAACACCAAAAAACTCTGGTATTTTACCAAAATATTTGGTATTATGATTTTTTTTCCTTATTTTTGTCACAAAAATCATCATTTTATGAATAAAATATTTCAATTCTTTACGTTTTTTCTTCTACTTTGGGCAATGTCATCATGTGATTTTCTTTACTATATTCCCATGCAATTAGAAAATAGCACCACAAATATCGTAGAAATACCAATAGACACTAACAAGGTTCAGATGGAGATAACGTATAATGATATTGCTCACGGATGTGAAATATATCTTAATGTTCCTAATGATTGTAATATAAACGAGGATTCTATGATTGTCAGATTTAATAATGACAATCTAAAAGCAGGCAAGATTGAAACAAATAAGTTTGTTGAAAATAATTACACGAAGAAGAATCTCAAGATTTCACCTTCACATAGAATTTTCTTCTACATCAACCGTGAAAACAGAGTGAATCGTGATTCTAATCTGAAGATGTATTTAATCACGTCTGGTATGCTGGTAAAGGATGGAAAGTCCTTGATTGATGACACAATAAAAGTGGATTTTCGCCCAGGACGTGATACAGGCTATTACTTCAACCAAGACTTTATCTTCCCACACTACCGATAAACTTACTTCAGTTGTGTGGGATTTTTTTATCCTTTTTCTTTATGTTTTTGATAAAAACAATGGCGTTTTCACCTCCCAAGTAAATCCGTTGTTCCTCCCTTGTGAATCCACTCCAAATCCGAAGATACTCCATCGATGGAGAAACATAGGAGAATGAGCCTTGTTATTGCCTTAATTCTCGGAAAAAAGCAAAATGGCAAACGAGTTTTTCGAAGTTCTTTCTTTCAAAAAATGTGAATACTTCATATTTATTAACAAAAAAACGGGGCTTATTATCGATAATTTGAAAAAAAATGTGTAAGTTTGCACATTGAAAACAAAAACAACAACTATTTCATGAAGATTAAATACTTGTTTTTTGCCACTTTCGCAGCATTTCTGACGATGATTTCCTGCGGAAAGAAAGAAGAGCCAACCGCTAACATCGAGGCACCTGTCGATGTATCAAAACTGATTGTCGGCGATTCCATGATCTATGGTCTTGCATGTGAAGGAACATCCGATTCCAACATCGTTGTATACCCATTCAGCGGTGATGATCCAGTCAAATACTCCTGTATAGATGCCCATAAGAATCATAGGATTATCGGTCATCCGGAAATAGGCGACTGGGTAGGTCTCGTGCTCGACAAGGAGGACACAACCGTTGCAACCACAGTTGTAAACCTTGACCAGCTCAAAGGCACATGGACATATACTGTCATGCCGACCTTCAAGGACTTCAAGCATCTTAGCAAACGCATGCAGAAGAAAATGGAGAATAGTATCATGGAGCAGATGCCAGACTCAGAGAAAGCTCTATACATGGTACCTCGTGAATATGGATTCTCACTCAAGCGAAGCCATAACGCTGAGCCTGTAGGAAGGGTTAGACGTAGTGCAGGAGCAGACGATGACAGTCCTGTGGAATACCCGGAGGTAAAACACTATGTTCAGTGGTTCTCATGGAACGGACGACTGATTCTTGTATCTCAAAAAAGAGTACCAAGAACAGAAGACAACAAGGATGCAAAGCCTCCAAAGCCAACCTTCGACACTCTCGACTATGTGAAGCTTACAAACGACACTCTCGTTCTCATGCATAATGGAGAAATACAAGGTTATCACCGCAAGAGTAGTGCCCGACAAGCTAATGAGCAAGCAAACAAGAAAGCGGCAGAAGCCGATAAGAAAGCAGCGGAGAATTTGAAGTAAACAAAACCCTCAAAAACGGAGGATAAAATATAGTAATGCCGCTCATAGGAAATCTATTTGGAAACCTATGAGCGGCAATTTTTTTTAACGTTAGTTCGATGAACTTCTACGACTTGCTTCAGCTTGATGAGCCTAAGCAAATGATATTTTTCAATTGTAATACAAAAACATGGGTGATTATTTTGAGGTTTCAGGAATTATCACTATCTTTGCAGATAGGAATAAATCTACACAATCTAAACAAGTAATAAGCAATGAGCAATAAGGCGACACAGGAGAAGATAAAGGCGTTCGTAGAGCGCTGGACAGGCAAGGGATATGAGAAAGGCGAGAGTCAGATGTTCTGGATTGAACTTCTGACAGATGTTCTTGACGTTGAGACTCCTTCGGAGATTATCAGCTTCGAGGATCAGGTGAAACTCGACCATACATCATTCATTGATGCCTATATCAAAACTACTCATGTGATGATAGAGCAGAAAAGCATTGACAAAGACCTCAAAGCGCCTATCAAGCAGTCTGACGGCACACTTCTCACTCCTTTTCAGCAAGCCAAGCGCTATGCCTCTGAATTGCCTTATTCCAAGCGTCCACGATGGATTGTGACCTGTAATTTCAAGTCGTTTCTTATCTACGATATGGAGCAGCCACAGGGCGAGCCTTTCGAGATTCTGCTTGAAAACTTGCCGAAAGAGGCTCACATGCTCAAATTTCTCGTGGTTGACAAGAGCGCACTTCTGAAGCACGAAATGGAAGTCAGCATACAGGCTGGCGATATTGTGGGCAGACTATACGATGTGTTTCTTCAGCAATATCAGGGAGAGACCACCCAAACCGACCTCCACGCGCTCAATGTTCTCTGTGTCCGTCTCGTGTTCTGTCTCTATGCCGAGGATGCAGGAGTATTTGCCAAAGACCAGTTTGTAGAGTATCTGCAAAGTTTCAGACCTGAGAATATGCGAATGGCTTTGATAGACCTCTTCCGTGTGCTCGACACGCCACAGGAAGCACGAAGCCGATTCCTTGAAGACAAGCTAAAGGCATTCCCATATGTCAATGGCTCGCTCTTTCATCAGCAGCCGGGCGAGGATATTCCGCCTATAACCGAACAGGCTGCCGACTTGCTTATACATCACGCATCGCTTGACTTCGATTGGAGCGACATCTCGCCAACAATCTTCGGAGCGGTGTTTGAGTCAACCCTTAACCCAGAAACGCGCCGTGCCGGAGGAATGCACTACACGTCAATAGAGAACATCCATAAGGTCATTGACCCTCTCTTCATGGACGACCTCAACGAGCAGTTCTCTGCCATTACCGCCCTTCCGAAAGGCAAGCAACGCAAGCAGAAGTTAGAGGCATTCCAGACGCATTTGTCAGAACTCACATTCCTTGACCCTGCCTGTGGCTCAGGCAATTTCCTCACCGAGACCTATATCTCGCTCCGCCGATTGGAGAACAAGGTTATAAGTCAGTTGTTGGGCGGTCAGACAATGATGGGCTTTGAAGAAATTAGCCCTATAAAAGTGCATATTCACCAGTTCTACGGAATAGAAATCAACGATTTCGCTGCTACCGTAGCCAAGACCGCCTTGTGGATAGCCGAGGCTCAGATGATGAATGAGACAGAAAGCATCATCAAGTTCAACAACGACTATCTCCCTCTGAAATCCTACAATAACATCACAGAGGGCAATGCCTTGCGTGTCAACTGGGAAGATGTTGTGCCAAAGGACAAACTCAGTTATATCATTGGAAATCCACCGTTTGTGGGGTATTCTAACCAAGACAAAGAACAGAAAGCGGATATTCTGTCTGTTTATGTGGATGAAAAGGGCAAGCCTTACAATACTGCGGGCAAGATTGATTATGTAGCAGGTTGGTATTTCAAAGCCTCTCTGTTTATTCAAGGAACAAAGATACGATGTGCCTTTGTATCAACCAATTCTATATGCCAAGGTGAACAGGTTGCAGGCGTTTGGAAACCTCTTTATGACCGTTTCGGAATTCATATAGACTTTGCTTATCGTACATTCCGTTGGGATAGTGAGAGTAATTTAAAAGCTCATGTTCATTGCATCATTGTTGGGTTTTCTGCTTTCAATAATTCAAGTAAAAGATTTATTGTAGAAAGTAATATCAAAAAACAAGTCGAAAATATAAATGCATATCTTATTAACGGCTTAGATATATTTGTAGAGAGCAGAAGTAAACAAATAGCTGATGTCCCGAGTATGGTTTACGGAAACAAGCCTACCGATGGAGGTTTTCTTTTTCTATCTGAAGAAGAAAAGGATGAAGTTCTTATTAAAGAGCCAAACATCAAACCTTATATTAGGAAGATACTTGGAGCACAGGAATATATAAACAATAAAGAAAGATATTGTCTGTGGCTTGTTGGTGTTTCACCTTCAATTATTCGTTCTTCATCATTCATTAAAGAACGTGTTAATGCTGTTCGTGAATTTAGATTAGCAAGTCCTAAGAAAGCTACCCAAATAAGTGGTGATACACCAACATTATTTCAAGAAGTAAGACAGCCGTCTTCTGATTATATCATAGTTCCTCGTGTTTCTTCAGAGAATAGAAGATATATTCCTATGGGGTTCATGACGCCTGACATTATATGTAATGATTCTATTCAATTTATTCCAGAAGCTACTCTCTTTCATTTTGGAGTATTAACATCAAACGTTCACATGGCTTGGATGCGTGCGGTATGTGGGCGATTAAAGAGCGATTATCGCTATTCAAAGGATATTGTCTATAACAATTTCCCTTGGCCTTCTCCAACTCCCGAGCAGCAAGCGAAGATAGAGCAGACGGCACAGGCAATTCTTGATGCGCGTTCACTATATCCAGATAGTTCTTTGGCTGATTTATACGACCCTGTTCTTATGCCTCCCGAACTGCTGAAAGCGCACCGAGAGAATGACAAAGCCGTTATGCAAGCATACGGTTTCCCAATTAAAGATTTCACAGAAAGCGACTGCGTTGCCGAACTATTCAAGATGTACAAGGCAATGACAGAGGAAAAAAATAAAATATATGCCCAAAAAATAAAGTAATCCCTCGTAACCTTTGCAGTTACTTCACCTTCGTTGTGCCTTCGTTCTCCCTTCGTTCTCCCTTCGCTCTGGGTTCGCTTCCATCGATGGAGTATCTACGGACTTACAACGGACCTGAAACGGACCTACTGTGAAGGCAGAAAGAACGTAGGAAAGAGCGATGATTTGAAGGAGAAAATCAGGGCATGATGGATGTAATAAATTTGGTGTAATCCCCTTGCTTTGAAAAAATCAAGAGAGTTCAAAGAGGGGGGTGCACTTTTACCTATTTTAGCTATATAACGCTCTGATAATCAAAAGATAACGAAGCGTGCACCTCCCCCTAAAACTGGGAGATAGGGTGCACTTGTTTTTAGGGGGAGGTGCACTAAATGTAAATCGCTGATTATCAATGTATATAAGTCGTTTTTTATTAAAAGTGCACCCCCCTCTTTGAACTCTCTTGATTTTTTCACTTGCACCTCTTAGCGTTCACTTTCTCTACTATGATTATTAAGCCTTTGATGCTCCTTCACTGCACCCACACTCTATCGCCCATTTGTGAATGGGATTTGGAACGGACTTGGAACGGACTTGGAACGGAGGTAGATTGAGGTAATTGAAATCCTCAAAGGAATTTACTTTACGAGCATATGTTAACGTGAGTTCGACGACTTGCGTAGCTTGTTGAGCCTTATCGAAAAATTTATTCAGTTGTATATTGTTGACTATCATGTGGTTGAAAGAGCTCTGAAGGAGCGATACCTAATAGGGCTTTGGCTTTCCCTTCGGCCGCCGACCTCTTCGACGTTCAGCCCTCGCAGTCTTGAATTATTCGCTGAAGCTCATCAAGCTGAAGCAAGTCGTCGAACTCACGTTATGTAAGTCCTATGTTCCTCCTATGTTCCTCCTATGATCCTCCTATGATCCTATAGTTCCGGAACGGACCTACAACGGACTTATAACGGACCTACAACGGACCTACTGTTATGGTATAAAAAGACTACGAGTGAACTTTTTTTTCAGAATTAAACGCCAAACATATACACGGGGGTAAAAATGATGGTATAACGATTTGTTAATCAGATAGTTTAGGGGTGTGTATATGTTTAGCAAACATATACACAAGTCATACACAACACATACACATTAGAGCGTGACGACTTGTGTACGTGTTTGTCGCTTAATTCTAAAAAAAAATTACAAATCCCTCTCTGAAACCTCAAAGGTTCTTCCCTTGCTCATATCTCCCGTTGTGAGTCCGAGCTTCAGCCACTTCATTCTCTGTGCTGAAGTGCCATGAGTGAAAGATTCTGGCATTGAATATCCCTGAGCCTTCTCCTGCAGATAGTTATCACCTATCACATGAGCGCAATTGATAGCTTCCTCAATGTCTCCATCCTCAAGCGACTGGAAACGCTTGTTATCGTGATATGCCCATACACCAGCATAGAAATCAGCAAGCAACTCGGTACGCACACTAACCTTATTAGCCTCTGCCTTTGATAGCTTCGCCATTTGAGAGTGAGCCTTATCGAGAATTCCGAGCAGATACTCCACATGATGCCCCACCTCATGAGCAATAACGTAAGCATAGGCAAAATCACCATCTGCGCCAAGCTGTTTCTTCATAGAAGTGAAGAACGAAAGGTCAATATAAAGACATTGGTCAGCAGAACAGTAGAAAGGTCCCATAGAAGCCTGTCCATTACCACAACCTGTTCTGACACTACCCGTATAGAGCACCATCTTTGGCGGAACATATTCCTTACCCATACCACGGAACACCTCTGTCCACACATCCTCTGTACCGGCAAGTATCTGGCTTGAGAACTTTGCAAGTTCCTGTTCCTCTGCCGTAAACTCACGGCCATTATTCGACTGGGTTGTAACATTACCCATCTGCTGTTCAGCAACACTCTGTACAGCCTGAGACATATCACCTCCCGACATCCAAGTGAATAACAGATAGATTATTATTCCGCCTATTCCAAGGCCACCTATACCTGCAATACCTGATGCCTTACCACGGCGATCATCCACATTGCTACTTTCACGTCTTCCGTTTAGTTTCATAACTTTATTCTTTTTACTTTATACTTTATTCTTTTCTACAACTTCTCCCCACAATGCTTGCAAAAGCGGTCTTCATCATCCACCTTGCCTCCACATCTCGGACAGAGACCATCCTTCACAGCTTCCTTGGTCAAATCGACCATCGTTGCAGACACAATACCCGTTGGCACAGCAATAATAGTATAGCCAAGAATCATAACCATGCCTGACAGGAACCTACCCGTAGCCGTCACAGGAACTATGTCTCCATAACCTACGGTCGTCATTGTCACGATAGCCCAATAGATTGAGGTTGGGAGATCAGAGAAAGCGCTCTCAGAAGAGTTTCCTTCCATGATGAACATCAGCGTACCAATACAGATAACCAATATCCACACAAAGAGGAAATACACAAGTATCTTCGTCATACTCCTTCTGATTGACTCAAGAAGCAGGAATCCCTCATTGATGAAAGAGAACAACTTGAATATCCTGAAAACCCTGATAAACCTGAATGCCCTGAATACCAGCATATAGCGGGCTGCAGGAAAGAGAAGCGCAAGGTATGGAGGAATCGTTGCAAGAAAATCTATCACACCAAAGAAGCTGAGTGCATAGTCACGCTTTACTGGTGAGCAATACAAACGAAGGAGATAGTCTACCGTAAAGAATACAGTTAGGCACCCTTCTATTATCTCCAACGCAAATTTGAAACGGCCGTCCACAATCTGCAGACTTTCCACGAACATCACTATCAAGCTTACCGAGATAGCAATGATTACCATAAGATCAAACTTCCTTGCTGTAGGAGTCTCAGACCCAAATACTATTTCGTATAATCGAGCCTTATCTTTAAGCAATGCTATGAGTTTCTTGAACATATCAAATTATCTTTAGGTTTTAATATAAGGCAAACATTCTGTTTTCTCACCACTTCCCTACTCTTCCTCACCTACTATAACCTTCACTCTTGAGATTCTTCTCTGCTCTTTCTTGAGCACCTCAAATGTAAGGTTCTTGAACTTCAGCACCTCATGGATGCTTGGGAAGTCTCCCTTAAGCTCAAGAAGCAATCCTGCCAAAGTGTCAGAGTCTTCTATTTCGTCAAAAAACTCATCATCGATGTTAAGCAAGCGAGCAAAGTCGGTCAACGGAGTCTTGCCTTCAAAGACATAGGTGTTATACGCGAGTTTGGTGTATTGCATCTCTTCCTCATCATACTCATCATTTATCTCACCTACAATTTCCTCCAATATATCCTCAAGCGTTATCAAACCACTTGTACCTCCGAATTCATCCACCACAATAGCGATATGAACCTTGTTCTGCTGGAATTCACGAAGCAGGTCGTCAATCTTCTTTGTCTCAGGAACAAAATAAGCTGAACGGATAAGACTCTGCCAACGGAAGTTCTTTGGCTTGTCAATATGAGGCAACAGATCCTTGATATAGAGCACACCACGGATATTGTCCTGAGTGTTCTGCCAAACTGGTATTCTGCTATAGTTATTCTCCGTCACGCTCTTCAGCACATCCGCAAAAGTCTTCTTGATATCAAGGCCTACGATGTCCTGACGACTGGTCATAACCTCACGAACCATCTCATCTCCAAAACGGATGATTCCCTGGAGCATGCTCTCCT
>JAEEGJ010005181.1_pt1 | contig 41827 bp, 19 predicted proteins | sample 8958761 | NCBI WGS metagenome assembly JAEEGJ01 (sample SAMN16246546, study PRJNA631951) | gut metagenome | biome: gut microbiome; feature: rumen; material: RS-attached | host: Bos | place: Iran: Karaj | collected 2018-10 | reverse complement strand
GTAGTCAGCGCCCCACCCTACTACTTTGCCACAGGTCAGCCTGAACTGGCTCAATTCTACGAGGAACTGGTGCCCCAGCTGCCCCTGCCCGTATTTCTCTATAATATGCCTTCACATGTGAAGGTGAGTTTTGCCCCTGACACCGTGAAGCGCATTGCAGAACTGGAGCAGGTGGTGGGTTTCAAGGATTCATCGGCCAATGCCGTCTACTTCCAGAGTGTGATGTACAAGATGCAGCACCGCAAGGACTTCGCCATGCTGGTGGGTCCTGAGGAGATTACGGGTGAATGTGTGCTGCTGGGTGCACAGGGCGGCATCAACGGTGGTGCCAATATGTTTCCAGAACTATATGTAGCCATGTACGACGCTGCCTCAAGCCGTGACATCAACCGTGTGCTCGACCTGCAACAGCTGATTATGCAGATTTCGACCACCATCTATACTGTCGGCAAGCACGGCTCCAGCTATCTGAAGGGCCTGAAGTGCGCACTGTCGATCTTAGGTGTTATCGACGATGACTTCGTAGCCTCTCCGTTCTATAAGTTTGAAGCCCCTGAGCGTGAAAAAATCCGTCAGGCCCTCGATGCACTGCCCATTGAGAATGGAAAACTGAAGTTCTAAATGAAAGAAATGAAGAGTTTACATTTCTTTCATTTCTCTTCATTCCTTTCATTTCTCATTTAAAATATATTATGCACATAATAGATTTTGTTGTCTTCATAGTCTTCACCCTGGGTGTGGTGGTGTTCGGCTGTTCGTTCTTCAAGAAGGGCAGCAGCGCTGATGAGTTCACATCGGCGGGCCACTCCATTCCTGGTTGGGTAGTGGGCATGTCGATATTCGCTACCTACGTCAGCAGCATCTCGTACATCGGCTATCCGGGCAAGGCATTTGCAGCCGACTGGAACGCCTTTGTCTTCTCGCTCAGCATCCCCATTGCAAGCTATTTTGCCGCCAAGTATTTCGTACCGTTCTACAGGCACAGCGGCTCGGTGTCGGCCTATACCTTCCTGGAAGAAAAGTTCGGCTCCTGGGCACGCCTGTATGCTTCGGCCTGCTATCTGCTGACACAGATTGCCCGCATGGGTTCCATCCTCTATCTGCTGGCTGTGCCGATGTATATCCTGATGGGATGGGACATGCATACCGTCATCATCCTGACGTCGATAGGCATCATCATTTATTCGATGATGGGTGGCCTGAAGGCCGTCATATGGGCAGATGCCATACAGGGTATTATATTAATAGGTGGCGCAGTACTATGCTTAGCCATCCTGATGTTCTCGATGCCCGAGGGCCCCATGCAGACCTTTGAGCTGGCTGCTAACTCACCTATGGGCAACAAGTTCTCGTTGGGAGCTTTTACGTCAGACCTGACGACAAGCACCTTCTGGGTGTGCCTCATCTATGGCATCTTCATCAACCTGCAGAACTACGGCATCGACCAAAACTACGTGCAGCGCTACCATGCGGCCAAGACCGACAAGGATGCGAAGTTCTCGGCATTGTTCGGAGGCTATCTCTTCATTCCTGTCTCGGCACTCTTCTTCCTCATTGGCAGTGCTCTCTACAGCTATTATCAGGCGGGTGTGGCACCTCTACCCGACGAGATTCAGGCAAAGCCCGACTATGTGTTCCCGTATTTCATCGTCAACGGACTACCCGTAGGCCTGCGCGGACTCCTTATTGCCAGCATCTTCGCTGCAGGCATGAGCACGGTATCAACCAGTGTGACCAGTGCTGCCACGATTATCCTGACCGACTACGTCCGTCCGTTCTTCCTGAAGGCACGCAATATCACGGATCGTCTGCGACATCATGACCCTGCAGACCATCATAAGCATCAGAAACTGGAACTGGCCATTGTGCGACTGTCGAGCTTTGGCGTGGGCATTCTTGGTGCCTGTGTGGCCATCGCTATGCTGAGCGTCGAGAGCATCATCGATGCGTGGTGGACGCTGTCAAGCATCTTTTCGGGTGGTATGTTAGGGTTGTTCCTCTTAGGATGTATCCCACAAAAAATCAATCGAATGGCAGCTCTAATTGGCTGTATTGCAGGCGTTGCAGTCATCGGATGGATCAGTTTAGCTGCCATGTGGGACCTTCCAGGCATCCATTTGCACAGTTATCTGGCCATTGTTTTAGGCACAACCACCATTTTTTTAGTGGGCTTTTTGATTACGTTTTTGTTGAAAAGTAACATGAAATAGCTTAAAATGATACATCAAAACACGAAAATGACTAATATTTGGACAAAAAACAAACTTTGATACAAACTAAAAAGTTTGTGAAACGTATGGCAATGCGTATTTATAAAAAAGTACGTACCTTTGCAATCGAGTTCTAAAACCGCATCGTTTTGAATGAAAAGATTTGTTTTAGTAATATTATCATTAGTAGTTTGTTTTGTAACCTCAGAAGCTGCCGGAAAGCGTTCCGGCAGCACTGACGGTGCTTATGTGAAAAATCCGATGCTTTGGGCCGATGTGCCTGATCCTGACATCATACGCGTAGGCGATACTTATTATTTGGTGTCAACCACCATGCACCTCATGCCTGGTGCCCCCATCATGCGCTCAAAGGACCTAAAGAACTGGGAAACGGTAGGCTACATTTTTGACAAGTTGACTGATTCCCCCAAATACGACCTCAAGGAAGGTACCGTATATGGTCGCGGACAATGGGCCACATCGCTAAAGTACCACAAGGGACGTTTTTATGCCCTGCTGGCACCCAATGAGGCTGGTGCTATGGGCGACACCTATATTTTTACTGCTGAGAAAGCCGAAGGCGAATGGAAACTGCTGTCGCGTATGCGCCATTTCCATGACTGTTCATTGTTCTTTGATGATGACGACCGGGTGTATGTCATCTACGGTACAGGTGAGATGATGGAGCTGAAGCCCGACCTGAGCGATGTCATCGAAGGTACACACCAGAAGATTTTTGAGCGTGAAGCTGACGAGACCGGACTCTTGGAAGGATCACGCGTTATCAAGCACAACGGCAAATACTACCTGCTGATGATTTCGCACGTCTATGCCCCAGGCCGTCATCGTCGCGAGGTATGCTATCGTGCAGACGACATCCACGGACCATACGAGAAGAAAACCATCCTTGAATCAGAGTTTGGAGGTTTCCCATATCTTGCTCAAGGTACCATTGTCGATTCAGAATATGGCGATTGGTACGGAGTGATGTTCCAGGATCGCGGAGGTGTCGGTCGTGTACTGACTCTCAGCCCTTGCCGATGGATTGACGGTTGGCCAATGCTGGGCGATGAAGAGGGTAAAGTCCCCACGCTAATGCGTCCATTGAAGAGTGGTGAGCCAGAAAAGCACATCGTTTGTGCCGATGACTTCAGCAGCGAAAAATTGGGGCTGCACTGGCAATGGAACCATAATCCAGTGAATACCGCTTGGAGTCTCACGGAGCGTCCGGGATGGTTGCGACTGAAGACCAATCGTGTGGTACCCAACCTCTATCTGGCTCCCAATACGCTGACCCAGCGCATGGAGGGTCCCACCTGCAGCGGTGCCGTAAAAATCGACGTCAGCAAGATGAAGGACGGCGACTGTGCCGGTTTTGCAGCCTTCAACGACGAGACGCGGGCTTGGATTATCAAGAAACAAGGCAGCCGCACGATGCTCGAACTGGCAGACCTGTCTGTCAAGCTGTCGCAGAAGGACAAGGAAGTGACAGACTACAGCGAGAAGACCATCAAACAGATAGACCTCAGCGAAAAGAAGACAGACCGCACAAAAATCTGGCTGCGTATTGATGCAGACTTCCGTCCAGGTCAGCACGACAAGGCCACGTTCTATTACAGCTTGGATGGTGAAGAATGGAACAAAGTCGGTGATGAATATCGGATGCGTTTTGACTGGCAACGCTTCTTCATGGGTAGCAAGTTTGGTATCTTCTGCTATGCCACCAAGAAGAAGGGAGGCTATATTGACGTTGACGAATTCAGCTACCACGTAGACGAAAAATAGCCGCCAAATAACGCTATTACAGCCACTAATTTGCGCTATGTAACACGTAAAGCATGTTACACAGCGCAAATTTCTTGCAATTTCTTTGGAGAATTAGGCAAAAATGTTTACCTTTGCACCGTTCTAACAAACCAACTAAGATATTACAAATTCATGAGTAAAGTTCTTACGTTTCTTTTTGCTTTATTATGGACGCTGAATGCACACGCCCAAATGGGTAAGCTGTTTGATGCCGACAAACAGATGTCAAGCAGTTTTACGACACAAGTATACTTGGACCGCGATGGATTTATTTGGGTAGCTACGCGAAATGGCTTGAATCGCTACGACGGCTATCAGTTCCAGACCCTAAAGAAAGAGAAAGGCAAAGATCTCGGGATGGCCAGCAACTATGTCAACTGCATGATGCAGGACCGGAACGGACTGTTCTATATAGGAATGTATGGTGCTTTCCAGACCTATGACGGACAGCATTTCCACGATGTGAAGACATTTGACCTGAATGGCCACGCTCAGCCACACTATATCACCTGTCTGTTGGAACGCCAAAACGGCGATATTCTTGTGGGTACGTCTGCCCATGGCCTGTTAAAAATGACAAGCAAGGACGAAGCGCATCAGGTGGGTGGTGTGCTGAAAGACTTGAATACCATCCATCACATGATGGAAGACAGCAAGCAACGCATCTGGATGGCTACGGACGGCCAGGGACTGCTGTGCTATGACGGCAAGACCGCCAAGCACTATTTCCAAGACCACGACCAACTCAATACGGTGCTCGATATCTGTGAGGACGACAAAGGACATATCTATTTTGGCACGACGAATGCAGGACTGTTCCGTCTGGACGGTGAAACACCTGTTCATATTGAGGGTACGAGCAACAAACATATTTCTACGCTCTATTTCAATCGCCGCGGCCACATCATGCTGGGTTGTGACGGTACTGGCCTGACCATCTACGATCCGTCGAATGGGCGTCTTGTTGACAACCCCTACTACAGTCGTGAGGTAGACCTCAGCAAATCCAAGGTGTACAGCATCTGCGAGGATCAGGTCGGCAACGTGTGGCTGGGACTGTTGCAAAAAGGTGTCTACATGCATCCCGCCACTACCATGGGCTTTGGCTATATGGGTTATAAACTGGGCTCACGTAACATCCTTAGCACGGCCAGTGTGACCAGTGTGCTGGGTGGCAGCAACGGCTATAGATGGATAGGAACAGACAAAGACGGTCTCTATGCGATGGATACCAGCTACAAGGTCGTCAAGCACTTTAGTGATAATTTCCCCTCCACAATCCTCGGCCTTTGTGAGGATAACCAGCAGCGCATCTGGATTGGTTCATACCGAGAAGGTTGCGGATGGATTGATCCGAAGTCCATGGCCTATCATCCCTATCCGTTGCCACAGGGTGCGACATGCAGTGTCTTCGACCTGACTTGTGACAAGAAAGGACGGCTGTGGTTGGGAACGATGGGCGAAGGTTTGTTGCGCATCAATCTTGCCACTAATGAGATGAAGGTCTATAAGATGGCAGAAGACGCGCCCCAGAAATCGGACATCAACACCATCACCAATGACTATATCTCACAAATTGCCCTCTCGCCAGACGGTCGTCGCATCTATGCCGCCACGACGATGGGTGTTTGTGCCCTGGATATCGAAAAGGAGAGCTGGACTTCAGTATTCGGCAAAAATTGTCTGAATTATGGTACACCGGCACGCATAGCCCGTGAATACGATGGTGTGCTGTACATCGGCACCAATGACGGTCTGCTGGGCTATGACCTGAAGACCCGTAAGATTCATGTCTACGGCATCGAAACCGGACTGGCAGACAATGGCATTGCCTCTATAGAGCAAGATTCCATGGGACGCCTTTGGATATCCACTGACCACGGCTTGTGCTGTCTGGACCCGAAAACCGGCAAGACCAGCAACTACTTTGTAGACAATGGCCTGCAATCGAACGAGTTCAGTGATGGTGCCTCGTTTGCGAACCCCGATGGTCGTCTGGTATTTGGCGGATTGGCTGGTATCACTTGGTTTAACCCTAAAGATATCAAGGAGCGTGAATGGAAGGCCGAAGTCAAGTTGACAGGCTTTTCCGTCAATGGTGTCCCTGTTACCCCCGGTACGATGTCTGGCTTTTGGCAGATTACCGACTCGCCGGTTATCAGCAGTGAACGTTTTGTGCTCAGTCCTGGCGACAACACGTTTGCCTTGCAGTTGTCAACGCTGACCTACGACAATCCAGAGCATATCGTCTATTGCTATCGTATCAACAAGGAAGAATGGGTGCGCATGCAACCTGGTGTCAACGAGATTACCTTCAGTCATCTGCCACCGGGTGACTATCACTTCTGCGTTGTAGCAGAACAAAACGGCATCTCAACACCAGAACGTTGCTTTACTGTAGTCATCCATGCTCCGTGGTATCGCACACCATTGGCATATCTCATCTATCTGCTGATATTGTTAGGGCTTTTCCTGTGGTATCGCAAGCAACGGCATCGCAAAGAACAAGACCGCCTGCGCCTGCAGGAACATATCCATGCAGAGGAGATGGCCGATGCCAAACTGAAGTTCTTCATGAATATCTCTCATGAGGTGCGTACGCCTATGACACTCATCGTGGCTCCGCTGCTGTCGCTCATCAAGCAGGACAACGATCCGCATCGTCGTAGCGTCTACGAGACTATCCGACGCAATGCAGAACGTATTTTGGGTCTGATTAACCAGATGATGGATCTGCGAAAGATTGACAAGGGACAGATGCAGATGCACATGTGCGAGACAGAGATGATTTCATTTGTAGGCGATATCTATACCCTGTTTACCCAGCAGGCCAAGTCGAAGACCATCAGTTTCACCTACGAACACGACACCCAAGAGCTCCCTGTTTGGATTGACCGGGACAACTTCGATAAGGTCATCATGAACCTGCTGTCGAACGCATTCAAGTTCACACCGACGGGTGGCAACATCCGTATTGGCATCACACATGATGACAGTCAGGTACGCATAGCCATTAAGGACAGCGGAGAAGGCATTCCCGAGGATAAGCTGGAGCGCATCTTCGAGCGCTTCTACCAGACGCCTTCACATGCCAACGACCGCAAGACGGGTACGGGTATCGGACTGGACCTGACACGATCACTGGTAGAGTTGCACCATGGAACCATCGAAGCACGCAACAATACAGACAGCAAAGGCGCAGAATTCATCGTCACCATTCCTCTTGGCAACGCCCATCTAAAGCCCGAGGAGATGCTGACGGAAGCTCCTTCAGAGACTCAGGTTGCCAATATCATGGATGAAGAAATACTAAGTGAAAGCCCTGTTATTGTTGACCTGCCAAAGGCTGGTCGCCGCCAGTGTATCATCATCGTCGAAGATGATACTGAGATTCGTGACTATCTGTCGTCAGAACTTTCCACCGACTATGATATTATCGCCTGTGACAATGGTAAGTCTGGCCTTACCGAGGTGTTGAAGAATATTCCAGACCTCGTAATCAGCGATGTCATGATGCCAGAAATGGATGGTAACACCATGTGTTCAAAAATCAAGCAGAATCCTACTACCAGTCATGTGCCAGTCATCCTGCTGACTGCCAAGAGCCGTGATGAGGACCAGTTAGAAGGCTTGGAAATGGGTGCTGATGCATACATTCTGAAGCCGTTCAATCTGGAGATTCTACGTCGTACCATTGTTAATCTCATCCATACTCACCAGATGTTACGCCTGAAATATGGACGCAATGACCAACTGGAGGAGCAGGTAGACGATGTCAAGATGAAGTCGCCCGATGACCAGCTATTAGAGCGCGTCATGAAGGTCATTAACAAAAATATCAGCAACTCTGACCTCAGCGTCGACGGCATTGCCGACGAGGTTGGCATCAGCCGTGTCCACTTGCATCGTAAAATGAAGGAGTTGACGGGTCAGACACCTCACGATTTCATCCGAAATATCCGTCTGAAGCAGGCTGCAAACCTGCTTGCATCGCGCAACATGAATATCACTGAGGTTATGTATGCCTGTGGTTTCAACAATGCTGCCTCCTTCTCGACTATCTTTAAGAAGTTCTACGGTATGTCGCCACGCGAATATATGAACGAACATCAAAAAAAGAACAAGTCCTTATGAAGAAACTATTGTTATTAACAGTATTGATGACTATGGTGTTGTCGGTTCGTGCACAGGAGTTTAGTTTTGATGAAGTAACGTACAGTCCTGAGCAGACGGTCTTTAAAATGTTTGGTCCTGCCGATGCCAAGGCGGTCAAGGTACGCCTCTATCAAAACGGTTTAGGTGGGAAAGTTCTGAAGACCATCAAGATGCAGTATGCGGACGGACTATGGACGGCCACTGTCAAAGGTAATCTGATGGGACGCTTTTATACGTTCGACATGGGACGTGGCGAGTGTCCTGGCGTTTTTGCCAAAGCCGTTGGCGTCAATGGCAAGCGCGGTGCTATCGTTACCCTTGCCGATACCAATCCAGAAGGATGGGAGAGTGACCAGCATCCTGTTACCAAATCACCCGCCGACCTCGTCATCTATGAAATGCATCATCGTGACTTCTCCATTGCCCGCGACGACGCACGATATCCTGGCAAGTTTCTGGCTCTGACAGAGCCATGGGCCATCGATCACCTCACATCCTTAGGTGTCAACGCCGTCCATATTCTGCCCTCTTACGACTATGGTTCCGTTGATGAGACACGCCTCAATCAGCCACAATACAACTGGGGCTACGACCCTGTCAACTATAATGTGCCTGAGGGTGGCTATTCCACTGACCCATACGAGCCTACTGCCCGTATCCGCGAATTCAAACAGATGGTACAGGCCCTACACAAGGCTGGCATCCGCGTCATCCTTGATGTCGTGTACAACCATACCTACGACATCGAGCATAGCAATTTCCAGCGTACGTATCCCGATTACTATTATCGCAAGACAGCTGATGGGCAGTACAGCAACGGCTCCGGTTGTGGCAACGAAACGGCCAGCGAAAAGCCGATGATGCGCCAGTTTATGATAGAGAGCGTGAAATATTGGATCAATGAATACCATATCGATGCTTTCCGCTTCGACCTGATGGGTGTGCACGATATTGAGACCATGAATGCCATCCGTCAGGCTGTTGATGAGATTGATCCCAGCATCTTTATCTATGGTGAAGGCTGGAGTGCCGGTTCTTGTGCACTTCCTAACGGACTGTTAGGAATGAAAGCGAACATTCCACAAATGCCACGTATAGCTGCATTCTCCGACGAAATACGTGATGCCCTACGTGGCCCATTCTCCGACGATACCAAGCCTGGATGGCTCGGGGGTGCGCCCGATTGTGAGGAAAGTCTCAAGTTTGGCATCGTAGGTGGCATCCGTCATCCACAGGTCGATATGAAGAAGGTCAATTATTCCAAAGAACCTTGGGCTATGGAACCGACACAGATGATCAGCTATGTCTCTTGCCATGACGACATGTGTCTTGTCAACCGATTGAAAGCTTCTATCCCAGACATCACCGACGAGGAACTCATCCGCCTTGACCTATTGGCTCAGACGGCTGTCTTTACCTCTCAGGGGGTGCCGTTCATGCTCAGCGGTGAAGAACTGCTACGCGACAAAAAAGGTGTACACAACAGCTTTGAGTCGCCCGACAGCATCAACCACCTTGATTGGGGTAATAAGACTAAATATCCGCAGGTCTTTGAGTATTATAAGAATCTCATTGCCCTAAGGAAAAACCATCCCGCTTTCCGCTTAGGCAGTGCCGACCTCGTGCGCAAGCATCTGGAATTTCTCAAGAGCCCAAAACAGGTCGTGGCCTTCCGTTTAAAGAACTATGCTGGCCGTGACGATTGGCGTAACATCGTCATCATTCTGAATGCCTCTGGCAAGTCACAGTCAGTATTCATTCCCCTAGGAACCTATACTGAAGTGTGCTGTGACGGTATTATTAACGAGCAAGGGTTAGGTACGATTACTGGCAATAAGGTTTCTGTAGCACCATTGTCCGCTCTCATTCTTCACGACTGAGAAGCAACGAAAGGCAAGTTGGAATAATCACAGACTGACGACAAAACACAAAGTCGTCAGTCTTTTGTTTATACAAGCTACAAAAACGATGAAAAGACTATTTCTTACCGCATTGTCATTATGTGTGATGCACTATGCATTATGCATTGAATACAAACTGTGGTACGACCAACCAGCGATGACGTGGACTCAGGCACTACCCATTGGCAATGGTGTGATGGGCGGTATGGTGTTTGGAACGCCTGCTGTAGAACATATTCAGATCAACGAAGAAACCATTTGGGCTGGACAGCCTAATCAAGTGGTGAATCCCAATGCGAAGGAGGCACTGCCAGAAGTGCGCAGACTAATCTTTGAAGGCAAATATCAAGAGGCACAGGATATGGCCAACGCAAATATTATGCCCAATGCTGTCGGACAGAACATGGGTATGCCATTCCAGCCCTTTGGTGACATGTACATCGCTATGCCTGGGCACGCTAACTATAGCAACTATGAGCGCTGGTTGGATATTGACAACGGGAAAACCGTTGTCCGCTATACGGTAGATGGTGTGCAGTACGAACGCGAGACGATAGCCCCACTGGGAGGACATCAGGTCATTGCAGTCCACCTGACTGCCAGCGAGAAGGGTAAGATTACATTTACAGCCAATATGACATCACCTCATGAGAATGTGCTCGTAGGAGGCGAAGGTCTGGAAGCCACCCTGTTAGGTGTTTCCAGCAAACACGAAGGTCTGAAAGGGAAGGTCAGGTTCATGGGGCGTATGGCAGTCCAAAACGTTGGTGGAAAGGTGTTTCAGAACAATGGTATCATCAGTGTAGAAGGTGCTGACGAAGCTACGTTGTATATCACCGTGGGCACTAATGTCAGGAGCTACAAGGATATCAGCGGTGACGAGAGCCGGCAGTCGAAAGAGCGCTTAAATGATGCTATGGCCATAGGCTACGATGCCCTAAAAGCCCTGCACAGCAAAACGTACCACCACTACTATGACCGCGTGAAGCTTGACTTGGGCGAAGACCACTATGCTCACGTTCCCATGAACAAGCGCATCGAGCGCTTCAGTGTGGTCGATGGTTCTCCCATCGACAACCACCTCGTCGCCACCTACTTCCAGTTTGGCCGCTACTTGCTCATCAGCAGCAGCCAGCCCGACAACATGAACCCTGCTAACCTGCAGGGCATCTGGAACGAAAAGATGTTTCCCTCGTGGGACTCAAAATACACCACGAATATCAATCTTGAAATGAACTACTGGCCCTCGGAGGTCTGCAACTTGACAGAATTGAACAAACCCTTGTTCAAGCTCATCCACGAAGTTTATGAGCAGGGTAAGCAGACGGCTCGCGACATGTATGGCGCTGAGGGCTGGGTGCTTCACCACAACACGGACCAATGGCGCATCACAGGACCAGTAGACCGTGCCCAGACAGGTCTGTGGCCTATGGGCTCAGCATGGCTGTGCCGCCATCTATGGGAACATTATTTGTATACGCATGACGAAGCCTTCCTTCGTCAGTACTTCCCTATCATGCTTGACGCTGCCTGCTTCTATACGCAGACACTGCAGAAGCACCATACCAAAGGCTACTTAGTAGTCTGTCCTGGCGAATCACCAGAACATGGCGGCAAGGGACGCCCCACACCACTTGATGCTGGTGTAACAATGGATAACCAGCTTGTGACGGAACTTTATACCAACGTTCTTGAAGCCGCAAAGATTTTGGGTGAAGATAGTAATCATAAATCTCAACTCTCAGTTCTCAGTTCTCAGTTGAAGCAGCTCCCCCCCATGCAGATTGGCCGCTGGGGACAACTGCAGGAATGGCTCGACGATCTGGATGATCCCAAAGATGACCATCGTCACTTCTCACATCTATATGGGCTCTATCCCTCTAACCAGATATCGCCCACGCGTACTCCCGACTTATGGAAGGCTGCCCGTATCTCCCTTGAGGCCCGTGGCGACGTCTCTACAGGCTGGTCAATGGGGTGGAAGGTCTGTTCTTGGGCTCGTCTGTTAGATGGTGAGCACGCCTACAAACTCATTAAGGACCAACTAACACTGACAGCTGACACTTTCCTCATCTTTGGAACGATGAAACAGCGTGGTGGCACCTATCCCAATATGTTCGACGCTCATCCACCCTTCCAGATTGATGGCAACTTCGGTTGTACGGCTGGTATTGCCGAAATGCTGATGCAGAGCTATGATGGCTATATTTATTTGTTACCTGCTCTTCCCTCGGTATGGAAGAATGGCAGCGTCAAGGGTTTGATGGCCCGAGGTGGCTTTGAAATAGACATCGATTGGAAGGACGGCAAACTTACAAAAGCCGTCATTCATTCGCGCTATGGAGGTGTTTGCCATGTTCGTTCTAACACGCCTCTCAGTGGCAAAGGTATCAGGAAAAGCCAAGAGCCTAACCTCTATAAGCTAACGACAAAAGCTGGTTGTAGCTACACTCTTCAGTGACAATTGTTGCAAATAGTTTTTGAATTGTTGCATATCATCATGTAACTGGCGGGCGTATGGATAATAATGATTATATTTGCAATCAGAAAAATCTATACAACCTTACTGCAACATGAACAAATTTATCTTAAGTGCTGCGCTATTGATGGCAGCGACACTGGGAATCAATGCCCAGAAAACTATGAATGCCCCCAAAGGTGGCAAAGCAATTAGCGACGAATTAATTGGTATCTTCTTCGAGGACATCAGCTCTGCAGCCGATGGTGGACTCTACGCCGAATTGGTACAGAACGGCTCGTTCGAGTACAGTCCTGCTGAGCGTGATGGTTGGGGGGCTGGTACAGCATGGAAGCAGGTACGTCCTGGTCACTCTTTAGGAACAATGGAAGTACGTAAGACCGAAGGCATCCACCCAAACAACCCGACCTACATGCGACTGACTGCTGAACGCACGAGAGAGTTCTATGACTATAAAGGCTGGAGAGGCTATGGTCTTCAGAATGACGGCTTTGACGGTATCAGCGTCAAGGCTGGTGCCAAATATGATTTCTCTGCTTTCTTCCGTAACCTCGACAATGACACCAAGCAAATTCGTGTGGTGTTAGGTGCTCTGCAAGGCTGGGGCCAAGATCCCAAATTATTAGCTGAAGCTACTATTGATGTAAAAGACAAGACTTGGAAGCAATACAAGGCTGAACTGACGGTAGCCGAGGACTGCACGAATGCCGTTCTTCAGATACTGATGTTGAATACCGGTCTGCTGGATGTGGACATGGTGTCACTAATACCTCAGGAAACCTTCAAGGGTCATGGTTTACGCAAAGACCTTGCTCAGGCATTGGCTGACTTGCAACCGAAGTTCATGCGCTTCCCTGGCGGCTGTGTAGTACATGGTGGCGGTGACGGCTTCTGGGACACCTATCGTTGGAAGACCACCATCGGTCCGAAAGAGACACGCAAGGGACTGAAGAATACTTGGGGCTACCACCAGAGCATGGGCTTAGGCTATTATGAGTATTTTCAGTTCTGCGAAGACCTTGGTATGGAGCCTGTTCCCATTCTGCCGTGTGGCGTAAGCTGTCAGGGTACCAACGGTGGTTGGGGCATGTATCCTACTCAGGCACAGGATGTCGTTCCCATGAGTGAGATGGACGAATGGGTGGCTGAAGCCATCGACCTTATTGAATGGGCTAATGGTGATCCCGCCACGAATAAGTGGGCTAAGATGCGTGCCGATGCCGGCCACCCGAAGCCCTTTAACCTGAAGTATCTCGGTCTCGGCAACGAGGAGAAGATCAGTCCTGAGTTCTGCGAGCGCTTCAAGTATATCTACGAGCGTGTGACGAAGGCTCATCCGGAGATCGTCATCGTCGGCACTGCCGGTCCTGGCTCACATCCCGGCAACAGCGATTTGGAGAACGGTTGGAAGCTGGCCGACGAACTGGGCATGCCTATCATCGACGAGCACTACTATGAGCCCAATGCCTACTTCCTCTCGTCGCGCCAATACAACTACTATCCACGAGACCGCAAGACGAAGGTCTACCTCGGTGAGTATGCTGCCAAGGACAAGAAGTTGATTGACGCTTTGGCCGAAGGTCTCTACCTCTTGCATGTCGAGGCTAATGGTGACGTGGTCTGCATGACGAGCTATGCCCCCCTCTTCGCCCGTAAGACCAACACCAACTGGAACCCCGACATGATCTATTTTGACAATGAGCGTCCCTATCTGACTTGCAGTTACTACGTACAGCAGCTGTTCGGTCAGTCAAGCGGTCAATACTACTACGGCGACTGTGTGAAGATAGAAGATCCTGACGAGGCACCCCGCTGGCAAGGACTTCCCGAAGGACAGGAGAGTGGCAAGCTGCAGGGACAGAGTGTCGTGCTGAACGTCAAGACCCGCAAGCTCTACGTAAAGCTGATCAACGCCTCTGACAAGGAGAAGGAAGCCGAGGTCAACCTGAGCCGCTTCCCGCTGAAAAAGACCTGCGTGAAGACTGTGCTCGTTGGTTCACCCAACGACGAAAACAACTACGATGCACAGCCCATCGCTCCCAAGAAGGAAACTATCAAGGCCCAGAAGAAGTTCGACATCGACTTGAAGCCCTACTCGATGGTCATGCTGGAGTATCAGCTGTAATAACTGTTTGATATAGTCACAACCATAAGACTGACGACATTTCCCGTGTTCGTCAGTCTTTATTTTATATATAAGGTATGACTATGAAGAAACTATTGATGATATTGAGCCTGGTGCTGCTGACCATGTCGGCACAGGCAGGCAAGCCGTGGGACAACGGCAAGTTACGGGTGTCGGATAACCAGCGTTATCTGCAGTTTGAGAACGGACAGCCTTTCTTCTGGCTTGGTGAGACGGGATGGCTATTGCCTGAACGGCTCGACAGAGCTGAGGCTGAGTGGTATCTGCAGTCATGCGCCAAAGCCGGCTACAACGTTGTGCAGGTGCAGACTATCGATGGCGTACCTGCCATCAATGTCTACGGTCAGATGAGTAATATTGATGGATGGAACTTCAAGGATATCAACCAGAAGGGCATCTATGGCTATTGGGACCACATGGACTACATCGTCGACATGGCAGCCCAGCATGGCATCTATATCGGTATGGTGTGCATTTGGGGCGGACTCGTCAAGGCCGGCAAGCTGAGTGTGGAGGATGCGAAGAAATACGGCACCTTCCTGGCCAACCGCTACAAGGACAAGCCCAACATCATCTGGTTCATGGGTGGTGACATCCAAGGCGACATCAAGCCAGAGGTGTGGGAGGCACTGGCTACCAGTATCAAGGCCATCGACAAGAACCACCTCATGACCTACCATCCCCGTGGACGCTATACGTCGGCAAAATGGTGGAGCAAGGCGTCGTGGATAGACTTCCATACCTTCCAAAGTGGCCATCGTCGCTATGGTCAGCGTATGGGCAATGCCGACTATCCTATCCCCGACAATACCGAAGAGGACAACTGGATGTATGTCGACTCGACATGGAAGTACAATCCCATCAAGCCTGTGCTTGATGCTGAGCCTTCATACGAAGATATTCCCATGGGCTTGCACGATGCCAACGAGCCCCGTTGGCAGGACTACGACGTGCGCCGTTATGCCTATTGGAGCGTGTTTGCCGGCAGTTGCGGCCATACCTACGGCCACAATGCCATCATGCAGATGCTGAAACCCGGCTATCCCACAAGCTATGGTGATGCCGGCGACGTGAAGACATGGTACCAAGGACTGCACGATCCCGGCTACAACCAGATGCAATACTTGAAGCGTCTCATTCTCTCGTTCCCCTATTTTGAGCGTGTAGCCGACCAAAGCATCATTCAGGACAATGGCACTCAGTACAACCGTCTGATTGCCACCCGTGGCAACGACTATCTGCTGGTGTATAATTACAACGGCAATACCATGAAGCTCGACCTGACGAAGATCAGCGGCGCGAATAAGAACGTGTGGTGGATGACTGCCGCTACAGGTCAGCTGAAGTATTTGGGTGAGTTTGACTCTAAGGTGCTCACCTTCCGCTACCATCCACAGTCGGCGCGTGTGGAGGATGGTGTACTCATCGCCATCGACAGCACCAAAGACTATCTGACAAAAGACCAGACGGAGTTATCACCTGATGGCTATAAGGCAAAGGAACGCGACCTAAATGAATAACACGATGAAGAGATTCCTCATCATTTGGGCAGCATTACTGCCCCTTATGACTTTCGCCAAGGTGGAAGTCGGTTGGCTACGAGTGGAAAATCTGGAGAAGCCCATGGGTATCGATACGGCTACACCCCGATTCTCATGGCTGATCACTTCCGATAAAAAGGACGTACGGCAGACGGCCTATCAAATCATTGTCAGTGGCGACAATGGTGAATTGTGGAACTCGGGCAAGGTGGCGTCCGACGAACAGCTGTGGGTACGTTATCAGGGAGAACCCCTGAAGAGTGCCACCCAATGTACTTGGAAAGTGAAGGTCTGGACGACAGCAGGAGAGTCGGCATGGAGCACAGAGGAGTGCTTTGGCATCGGACTGTTGAAAGAGAGTCACTGGACAGGTCGCTGGATTGGCTTGGAGCGGCTGCTACCAGGAGAGGAGCGTGGCTTGCATACGCGGCTTGCTGCCCGCTACATCCGTAAGGAGTTCGAGTTGGAGAAACCCGTTAAACGAGCTGTCGCCTATGTGGCTGGCATCGGACTCCATGAGCTGCACGTCAATGGTGTCGCCTATGACAGGGAGATGCTCGTACCTATGCCCACCGACTATCGCAAGACGGTGCTGTATAACACCTACGACATTACCAGCGGACTGAAGGACAAGAATGCCATAGGTCTAATATTGGGCAACGGCCGCCTGTTTCCCATGCGCCAGAACAAGCCCTACAAGGCTCCCGTCTTCGGACTGCCCAAATGTCGCGTCAATATCCTGATTACATTCACCGATGGTACCACCAAGCGTATCTCTACGGATGAAAAATGGAAGGTAACGGCTGACGGTCCTATCCGCGCCAACAACGAATACGACGGTGAAGTCTATGATGCGCGCCAGGAACTGACGGGTTGGGATGAGGTCGGCTATGACGACAAGACTTGGCAACCAGCTGAACGCGCGGAGATTCCTCTGGGTACGCTGCGTGCGCAGATGGCTCCAGGTATGGCAATGGCTCCGCTGACTCCAGAGCCCAACAGGTTGGCTGACAACATCTACGATTTCCATCAGAACATAGCAGGCTGGATTGCCTTCGTTCCTACAGGCAATCCTGGTGACACCATCCGTGTGAAATATGCCGAGAAGCTGAATGCCGACGGCACGCTCTATCTGGAGAACTTCCGCGATGCCAAGTCGGAAGACATCTACGTCTGTGGCAACGTGCCTGCTGGTTCACCCAGTCGGACTGAGTGGCACCCCATCTTCAGCTATCATGGTTTCCGTTATGCGCAGATTACCGGTCCCGTAAAGGATGTCCACGCCTATATCGTCAGCGACGATATCCAGCAGTTGGGCCACTTCGAGTGCTCAGACACTATATTAAATAAGGTAATGCACAATGCCTGGTGGGGCATCTATAGCAACTATAAAGGAATGCCCGTCGACTGTCCGCAGCGCAACGAGCGTCAGCCCTGGCTGGGTGATCGTACGATGGGAAGTCTGGGCGAGTCGTTCCTCTTTAACAACGAGCGCCTCTACACCAAGTGGATGCGCGACATCTGTGAGTCACAACGCGAGGATGGTGTCTTCAGTGACGTGGCTCCTGCCTACTGGAACTACTACAACGACGACGTCACATGGCCTGCTGCCCTGCCCTTCGGCTGTGACATGCTGTATCGGCAGTTTGGCAACCGTGAGGCCATCGACAAGTCATACCCCTATATCAAGCGCTGGCTACAGCATCTGATGGACGAATACCTGCAGGACGGCATCGTCACCAAGGACCAGTATGGCGATTGGTGTGTACCCCCTGAGAAGTTGGAACTCATCCATTCGCAAGACCCTGCCCGCAAGACTGATGGAGCCCTCATCTCCACTGCATACGTCATCCGCACCATGCAGCTCTTGGAGCAATGGGGCTGTGAGGCCGACCACTGGCGACCCATCCGTGAACAGATGACAGAGGCCTTCAACAAGAAGTTCCTGACCATCAAGCGAGGCACGTCGCCCCGTCCTGGCCATGTGCTCTATCCCGACAGCGTCTTCTATGGCAACAACACTGTGACAGCCAACCTGCTGCCGCTGGCTATCGGCATTGTGCCTGACGATTGCAAGGACGATGTTGTGAAGCAGGTGGTGCAGAATATCTGCATCCAGAACAAGCACCACGTATCGTGTGGCGTCATCGGTATCTCGTGGCTGATGCGAGGTCTCTCCGACAATGGCTTTGCCGATGTGGCCTATCGTCTGGCTACTACCAAAACCTATCCCTCGTGGGGTTACATGACGGAGAACGGCGCCACCACCATTTGGGAACTATGGAACGGTGACAAGGCGTCACCCAAGATGAATAGCGGCAACCACGTCATGCTATTGGGCGACCTGCTCACCTGGTGCTACAAGTACCTCGGTGGCATCCGGCAGGCAGCCACCGTTCCCACAGGTTCTCCTGTGGGCTATAAGCACATCGTGCTTCGCCCCGCCTTCGACATTCAGGACTGCGAATGGGCCAACGTCAGCTACGTCTCCCCCTACGGCACCATCAAGAGCCATTGGAAGAAAACCCTGCAACACCTTGAATGGGACGTTACCATCCCTTGCAACACCACTGCTGACGTCTGCCTGCCCAACGGTGAGACGAAGACCGTTGGCTCTGGTTCGTACCATTTCTCCTGTGACATCCCCACTGCTCATCCTGCCATCGTGAAGGACCAGTTCCTCTACGAGCACACCTACTTCCCCGAGGCCCATGCCTCGACCATTGTCGAACTGAAGAACGGCGACCTGGTGGCAGGCTACTTCGGAGGAACCCACGAGCGCGATCCTGATGTCTGCATCTGGGTGAATATCAAGAAGAAAGGTTCGGACGAATGGAGCAAACCCATCCTGGCTGCTGATGGTGTACTGAGTCTCGATGACCCCAACGCCAAATACATGGGCTTGTCTGGTCTGAAGGATGACACTACTCCTGCTACCGCTGGTCCTATCGGCACACCAGACTCCTACGATTATGTCACCAAGACTACCCGTCTGAAGAATGTCTCTGACAGACTGAAGCGCAAGTCGTGCTGGAATCCCGTACTCTTCGAGATGCCTAACGGCGAGCTGTGGCTTTTCTTCAAGATAGGCACTACCGTAGGCGACTGGACCGGCTGGCTCACGAAGTCGAAAGACGGTGGCCGCACATGGAGCGATAAGGAGCCCCTCGGCTATGTCACTGTGCCCGACGGGTCTCCGTCGGGAAAGCAGGAGGCGTTGCAATCTCCGTCGGGAAAGCAGGAAGCCCTCCTCGGCCCCATCAAGAACAAGCCCGAACTCATCAATGGCCGTCTGCTCTGTCCCTCTTCTACGGAGGATAACGGCTGGCGCTTCCACATGGAGATTCTCGACCTGAAGACCAAGCAATGGAAGTACGTACCCGTCGAGAGCACGGAGGCCATCAAGACGGACGACAACAAGATGCACCCCATCGACTGCATCCAACCCTCTATCCTCAAACTGAAGGACGGACGCCTGCAGGTAACGATGCGTACGCACAATGCCCACATTGCCACCTCGTTCTCGTCGGATAATGGCGACACGTGGACACCCGTCACCCTGCTGGATATTGAGAACAACCAGAGCGGAACAGATGCCGTTTCCTTACAGGACGGTCGCCATGCACTCATCTACAACAATTTCGAGACACTGCCGCTGACGAAGAAAGGTGTGCGCACACCTTGTTCTATTGCCCTCAGCCCTGACGGCACCAACTGGCAGAACGCCCTCACCCTCGAGGACTCGCCCATCGACCAGTATAGCTATCCTGCCATCATTCAGGGCAAAGACGGAACCCTGCACTGTGTCTACACCTGGCGCCGCCAGCGTGTAGCCTACAAACAAATTGACTTAAAGAAACTTAATCAGTATGAACGATAAGATAAAAGAGTCATTTGACTTCAGCTGCGTGCCACCGATATGGCAGCTCTGCTTCTGTGAAGGGTGTCCGCAACATGAAGAGTGTCTGCGCTTTCTGGCAGGCCAGCATGTGCCAGACACCATGGCATGGGGGCCGGCCATATATCCTTCAGCTTATAGGAACGGGAGTTGCAAGTACTTCAAGGAAATTCGTATGATTAAGGCGGCATACGGCTTCGATACGCTTTTCAAGGAGGTCAAGCAGAAACACTACAGCGTCTTACGCAATCAGATAAAGAGATATCTTGGTGGACATGGCACTTACTACCGCTATCATAGTGGTAAGCGACTGCTAACGCCAGAACAACAGCAGTGGATACTGGACCTGTTTAATGAGTACGGATATACCGACGGGCTCGCATTCGATGCCTATCGTGACGTCATTGACTTCAGCTGGGGAGCCCTACCAGCGCCTGGGAGTGACGCTACCAAGCACAGGGAGTGACACTACCAAGCACTGGGAGTGACGCTACCAGGCCTTGGGAGTGACGCTACCAGCCGCTGGGAGCAGGTCAAATAATAATAACGGAACACATAAACAGACATGAGAAGAAGCATCGTTTTATACATCCTGGCATGCATGACACTGGCTGTCATGGCTCAAAAGGTCAGCATCGTAACACAGAAGCAGGCGACAAACCGAGAACAGTATGCCGCTGAGTATCTGCAGAAAAAGCTGTCGGCAATTGCCTACAACGGACGTATCACGTTGAAATGCAGCCATCAAGGACCAGCTGAGGGCTACACCATCAGCCGCGAAAAGAAAGGCTTTACCATCGTGGGCAATGACCCCAGCGGTGTCATCTACGGTGCTGTGGAGTTAGCTGAGCGGCTCCGTGTGGCTGGCGATTTCCCCGACGGCATCATTACCGAGGCTCCGCAGATGGTGATGCGCGGTACGTGCATCGGACTGCAGAAGACCGTCTATCTGCCTGGACATGCCGTTTATGAGTATCCCTATACGCCAGAGAACTTCCCGTGGTTCTACGACAAGGAGGAGTGGGTGAAGTATCTTGACATGATGGTCGAGAACAAGTACAACTCGCTGTACCTGTGGAACGGCCACCCCTTTGCCTCGCTGGTCAAACTCAAAGACTACCCCTTCGCCTTGGAAGTCGATGAGGAGACGTTCAAGAAGAACGAGGACATCTTCTCGTTTCTGACACATGAGTGTGACAAACGCGGTATCTGGGTCATCCAGATGTTCTATAACATCATCCTTTCAAAACCCTTTGCCGACCACTACGGACTGAAGACGCAGGACCGCCACCGTCCCATCACACCGCTCATCGCCGACTATACCCGCAAGAGCATTGCTGCCTTCATCGAGAAATATCCCAACGTAGGACTGCTGGTCTGCTTAGGCGAGGCCATGGCAACGATTGATGATGACGTCACATGGATGAAGGAGACCATCATCCCCGGCATCAAGGACGGACTGACAGCCATTGCTCGGGTGGGCAGCGGTTCACCCGCTGCCACGCCGTCGGTCCTTCCCCCCATCGTGCTCCGCTCCCACGACACCGACGGACCGTTGGTACTGAAAGAGTCGCTGCCCCTCTACCCCAACATCTACACCATGTCGAAATATACGGGCGAATCGCTGACCACCTACGAGCCTGGTGGTCCCTGGGGTGAGACACACCGGCAGTTGGCTGCCGCTGCTCCCGTACATATCGACAACGTGCATATCCTGGCTAACCTTGAACCTTGGCGCTGGTCGTCGCCGGCCTTCATTCAGAAAACCGTCCAGGCCATGCACCGCGTGCACCATTCAAAGGGCTTGCACCTCTATCCGCAGGCCTCCTATTGGGACTGGCCCTATACCGCAGACAAGCTACCCAACGGTGAGCGTCTGAAGCAGCTGGACCGCGACTGGATGTGGTATCAGGCGTGGGGCCGCTATGCGTGGAATTGTGAGCGCAGCATAGTTGGAAACGGTTCCCCCGCTTCCTGCGAAGCTACCTATTGGAAAAAAGAACTGGCAGAATATTTCGGCATTGACACCATCGCTGCAGGTCTTCTGCTGAATGCCTACGACGAGGCTGGCGAGATAGCTCCCAAACTGCTACGCCGCTTCGGTATCACAGAGGGCAACCGTCAGACGCTGTTGCTCGGCATGACCATGGGCGAACTGGTCAATCCTTATAAGTACACCATCTATCCTGGATTCTACGAGAGTTGTGGACCTGAGGGCGAAAAACTCATTGAATATGTAGAGAAAGAATGGAAGGGCGAGCAACATGTGGGCGAATTGCCACTAGACATTGTTGACCAATGTGTGCAACATGGTATCGAAGCCGAGGAAGCCGTTAGATTCATTACGGCAACCCGCCATGCTGATGAATTCGAGCGTGTAAGACAGGATATGAAGTACTATCGAATGTTTGCCGCTGCGTTCCGTTGGAAGGTAAAGGCCGCACAGCAGGTGCTGAACTACAAATGGACAAACGATTTGAAATATTTGGATGCTGCTGTGCCGTGTTTGGAGCAAAGCCAGAATTGGTGGAACGCATTGAGTTTTGCCACGCATGACACATACCTCTATGCCAACTCCATGCAGACCGCGCAAAGACGTATTCCTGTAGGTGGTGACAATGGTAAGATGAAGACGTGGAGCGAGTTGGCTACCGTCTATCAGGAAGAGCTTGATGCCTTCAAGGAGAATATCGAGAAGCTGAAGCATCCCGTAGCTCAGACAGATGTCAAGATACAGCCGCTCCACCCCTCCAACGTGAAATACAAGGGTGCTACAGTAACGTTGCAGAAGGGCGCCATCCTCTTTGAAAACCGTCCCGACACTCCCGTCGACTCCATCGCTCCTGAACTCGCTGGCCTGCAGGCCCTCGTGCTGAATCGCGACACCACACGTCTCGTAGGAACCACCATCGAGTACGAGAGCGACAAGCCCGTCAAGCTGCTCGTGGGTCTCTTCAAGGACGACGACAAGAAGTTTGCTAAGGCTCCCAAGTTGGAAATTGATGCTACGGGCAATGAGTACGGTCAGGCAGAACCCGTCCTGACCAATGCCATCAGCATTGTACAGATGCCAAAGGTTAACATCCACCAATACTCGTTGCCTGCAGGCCGTAATACCATCCGTCTGCCGAAGGGTATCCTCATGGTGGCAGGTTTTACGGATAGCGACATCACCCCCCGCGACTGCGGACTCAATGGTCCCTCCACCGAAGTTGACTGGCTCTTTCAGAAATAAAGGATTATGAAAAAAATACTCACCACACTCATAACGCTCCTTAGTGTGGTCGGCGGTTTTCCTGCCGACATCATTTCGCAGTCTGACATGCAGCGCATCTACCAAGAGGTGCGCACACCCTATAAATACGGTATGGTGGTGGCACCTGCCGACAACTACCATAAGATAGACTGTCCTACCGTCTTTCAGCATGATGGCAAATGGTATATGACCTACGTCGTCTATAATGGCAAGGACGGTCTCGACGGACGAGGCTATGAGACATGGCTGGCTGAGAGCGACGACCTGTTGCACTGGACTACGAAGGGACGCCTTCTGTCGTATAAGGACGATGGATGGGACATGAACCAGCGAGGTGGTTTCCCTGCCCTCATCGACTGGACGTGGGGCGGGAGCTATGACATTGCGAAATACAAGAAGAACTACTGGATGACCTACATCGGTGGTCATGGCACTGGCTACGAGGCCGTTCGCGAGCCCCTGAACATCGGTATGGCATGGACACAAGGCGATATCACTAAAGCTCACGAATGGCAATCGGGCGACACACCGCTGATGAGCATTAATGACAAAGACGTGCAATGGTGGGAGAAACTCGTGCAGTATAAGAGCACTATTTACGATGACGCAAAGAAGGTGCTGGGCAAACGCTTTGTGATGTTCTATAATGCGGGCGGCATCAACCCCGCCAACGAACTAAAGGCTGAGCGGATTGGTATTGCCCTATCTAACAACCTGAAGAAATGGAAGCGCTATGATGGTAACCCCGTTTTTGCCAACGAGGTGGGTGGTATCATCACGGGTGATGCTCAGATTGCCAAGATGGGCGACCTCTATGTCATGTTCTATTTCAAGGCCTACGACCCATCGCGTAAGTACAATGCCTTCAACACCTTTGCCGTCAGTCGCGACCTCATTCATTGGCAGCGCTGGGAGGGCGAAGACCTCATCTGGCCCACGAAACCCTATGACGAGATGTTTGCCCATAAGAGCTATGTGGTGAAGCACGATGGGGTGGTATACCACTTCTATTGTGCAGTTAACAACGATCAGCAGCGAGGCATTGCCGTTGCCACCAGCGTACCCATGGGGCGCTCGGAGGTCCGTTTCCCTGAACCTGAGCGCAAAGGCCACCGCACCATCACTTCGCTCAACGAAGGCTGGACAGCAGCCATAGTGCCCGAAAAGACGTCAGCCACTGTGTCCGACGGTTTTCCGTCGGGTATCACCCTTCCTCATAACTTCGACGACTACTACGGCTACCGCCAGCTGCGCCACGGCAACCTGCACGGCAGTGCTGTCTACCAAAAGACTTTTACGGCCCAACCGCAAGAGGGCAAGCGCTACTTCCTGCAGTTCGAAGGCGTAGGCACCTATGCTACCATCACCCTTAACGACACCCAGTATCCTAAGGAACTGATAGGCCGTACCGTCTTTACGCTTGACGTCACTGATGCCATGAATACTGGCAAAAACACCCTGCATGTCCTCGTCGACCATCCTGCCATGCAGACGGAGTCACCTTGGGTATGTGGTGGTTGTTCGTCGGAATGGGGCTTCAGCGAAGGTAGTCAGCCTTTCGGCATCTTCCGTCCCGTCACACTCATTGAGACCGATGAGGTACGTATTGAGCCCTTTGGCGTGCATATCTGGAGCAATGCCGCTTGCGACTCTGTTTTTATCGAGACCGAGGTAAAGAATTACACCCAGCAGCCTCAACAGATAGAACTGGTCAACAAGTTCACGCTGGCCAGTGGCAAACAGGTATTCCGTCATGCAGAAGCTGTGACCATCAAGGCTGGTGAAACAAAGACCATCCGTCATGCTGAGAAGATAGAGAACGCCCATCGATGGTCGCTCGATGATCCTTACCTCTATACGCTTGTCACGATGATTAAGCGCGACGGTAAGACGACAGACGAGGTGCGCACACCTTTCGGCATCCGTAACATCTCGTGGCCTGTTAAGCGCAACGATGGAGATAACCGCTTCTACCTCAACGGCAAGCCCGTCTTCATCAACGGCACCTGCGAGTACGAGCACCTCTTGGGCAATAGCCATGCCTTTACCCCTGAGCAGATACGTTCTCGCATCAAGCAGATTCGTAACGCAGGCTTTAACGCTTTCCGTGAGGCACACCAGCCTCACAACCTACTCTATCAGCAATTGCTCGACGAACAGGGCATCCTCTTCTGGAGTCAGTTCTCAGCACATATCTGGTATGACACTCCTGCTTTCCGCGAGAACTTCAAACGTCTGCTGGTGCGCTGGATTAAGGAACGCCGCAACTCTCCCTCCATCATTCTCTGGGGCCTTCAGAACGAGAGCATCCTGCCCAAGGACTTTGCAGAGGAGTGTTCTGATATCATCCGCCAGCTCGATCCTACCTGCCGCGACCAACGTCTCATCACCACCTGTAATGGTGGCGAGGGCACCGACTGGAACGTCATCCAGAACTGGAGTGGCACCTATGGTGGCTCTGCCGACAACTACGACAACGAGCTGAAGCGTCCCGAACAGCTGCTGAATGGTGAGTACGGTGCTTGGCGCACCATCGACCTGCATGGTGATGCAAAATATAGCGAGGAGAGCTTCACCGCCCTTCTCGAAAAGAAGGCCCGCCTGGCCGAGCAGGCTTATCGTGTGGTCGACGGTTCTCCCGTCGACACCTCCCTCGGTGTCTGCGGCCACTTCCAGTGGATCTTCTCTTCGCACGACAATCCCGGCCGAGTCCAGCCCGATGGTGCCTACCGTCGCATCGACAAAATTGGCCCTATCAACTACAAGGGCCTGACTACCATCTGGGAGGAGCCCACGCAGGCTTATTATATGTATAAGCAGCGCTATGCCACTACTCCCGACGGTTTTCCGTCGGGTAATCTCCCCACTGCTGCCGACCGCAACCGCGACCTCGTGAAGGGCGCCGACGGCTATCACTATCTCTATCGCATCAACTGTGGTGGTGATGCCTTCGTCGATGAGTATGGACAGCAATGGCTGGCTGATGACACGCTCTACAGCCACTCGTGGGGACAGGACTTTCCCGGCATTCATCCCTATCAGGCCTCACAGCGCCATATCACCGAAGACATCCGAGGTACCAAGAGCGACGAACTCTTCCAGTTCTTCCGTTTTGGTCGTCACCGCCTATGGTATGACTTCGTGGTCAGCAGTCCACCCACTGACACCTACCGAGTGGAGCTTTACTTCACGGAACCTTGGCACGGAAAGAACGGTGGCGAGCGTGACGACTACGAGGGTATGCGCATCTTCGATGTAGCCGTGAATGGCGAGACGCTCGTTGACGACCTCGACACATGGGCAGAGGCGGGCTATTGTGGCGCTCTAAAACGCGTGGTAACTGCTAAGGTCAAGGATGGCAAGCTACGCATCTCCTTCCCAGAGGTAAAGGCTGGTCAGGCTGTCATCTGTGGCATTGCGATTGCGACCGTTCAGCCTGTCGCCGTAGTACAGCGTCAGGCAACGACCTCTTGGCGCGCCTTCGATACCGATACCATCGCGAAGCTGCCGAAGGAAGAGCTGCCAGTAGATACCGAGGCGCGTCCCGCAACGGTCTACCACCCTTCCCCCCAGTCGGGGGGACAGAGGGGGGCTTCCTTCATCATCAAGCCCGGCCTTGGTCAGGAGTACGCCCTTCGCTTCCGCTATAAGAACACCACCGGCCGTGCCGTCAAGACCCGCATGACCATCACCGACTCCAAGCATACGGTACTTGTGGACCGAGACATCACGTTCCCGACTACACCAAACAAGTTCAAGATGCTCTCAACCACCACCGGCACCCAGATTAATGCTGGCACCTACCACCTTACTATAGAGGCAAAAGACATAGAATTTAAGAACTTAGAAATACAATAAACACCATGATTAAAGACTTCAACTATTATGCCCCTACCCGTGTGGTCTTTGGGCGCGACAGCGAAAAACAGTTGGCACAACTCATCCAACAGCAAGGCGGAACACGTGTTCTAGTACATTATGGCGGCGGGTCAGCCCGACGTTCTGGCCTGCTGGACCGCACTTTCAACACCCTGCGAGAAGCTGGCATCAGCTTTGTCGAGCTTGGTGGGGTTGTACCTAACCCACTATTATCGAAAGTCCAAGAGGGTATCGACCTCTGTCGCCGTGAGCAGGTCGACTTCATCCTTGCCGTGGGGGGAGGCAGTGTCATCGACTCTTCCAAAGCCATTGGCTATGGTGTGAACTATGACGGAGACGTGTGGGACTTTTGGGAAGGGAAGGCAAGTCCCCGGCAGTGTCTGCCCATCGGTGTTATTCTCACCATCCCCGCAGCAGGCAGCGAGATGTCAAGCAGCTGCGTCATTACCCGCGATGAAGGACTGCTGAAGCGCGGCATCAACAGCGACCTTTGCCGCTGTCGGTTCTGTATTATGAACCCTGAGCTGACCTACACGCTGCCTGCCTACCAAACGGCGGCTGGTGCTACGGATATTATGATGCATACCATGGAGCGCTACTTCTCGAAATATGAAGACATGACACTCACCGACGCCATTGCCGAGGCACTGCTGCGTACGGTGAAAGACAGCGTGTTCGAAGTGCTGCGTAACGCTGAGGACTACCGCCACCGTGCCCAGATTATGTGGGCAGGATCGCTGGCACACAACGACCTGACGGAATGCGGTACAGAGAAAGACTTTGCTACCCATCGTCTGGAACACGAGCTGAGTGCCGTCTATGGGGTCACCCATGGTGCCGGACTGGCTGCTCTGTGGGGATCGTGGGCTCGCTATGTCCTGCCTAAACACATCAGTCGCTTCGTACAGTTTGCTGTCAACGTCATGGGTGTAAACAACGATTTTGCACATCCCGAAGCCACTGCACTGAAAGGTATCGAGGCCATTGAACGGTTCTATCGCGCCATCGGTATGCCTACTAATATCGGTGAATTACTCGGCCGTACTCTCACCGATGAAGAAGTAGACACACTGGCTGACCGTTGCAGTCGCGGTGGCACCATTACCCTTGGTGCTATGGAGGTGCTCGACCGCGAGGCCATGCATGCCATTTACCAGATGGCTAATCATGCATAAAGAACATTATTTGTCTATGAGAACTTTTGTCTTAGGATTGTTTATTTCCATAACAGCATTGGCGCCACTAAGTGCCCAAGAGCACCACGACTGGGAAGACAACCACGTGCTGCAGATTAACCGTGAACCGGCGCGGGCATACTTTATCCCTTACGGTGAGCAGAAGGGTGACCGCATGATGAGTCTCAATGGTGACTGGCAGTTTCGGTGGACGAAGACACCCGACGAGAGGATTGTCGATTTCTATCGTACTGACTATGATGCCTCAGGGTGGAAGACACTGGCTGTCCCTGCCAACTGGGAGGTCAACGGCTATGGTACACCTATCTATATTTCTGCCGGCTATCCGTTTAAGATTGACCCTCCCTATGTGATGCGAGAGCCCAAGAAGGAGTGGACGACCTCCGTTGAGCGCAACCCTACTGGCCAGTACCGACGTACCTTCGTAGTGCCAGAGAGCTGGATGAATGGCAGCGGGGAAACCGCTGCCCATAAGGGCGGCCAGACCTTCCTCCGCTTCGAGGGCGTCATGTCTGCCTTCTATGTCTGGATAAACGGCCAAAGGGTGGGTTACTCGCAGGGGTCGATGGAGCCTTCTGAGTTCAACATCACCAGCTATCTCCAGCAGGGCGAAAATCTGATTGCCGTCGAGGTGTATAAATACAGCGACGGCTCGTATCTTGAAGACCAGGACTTCTGGCGCTTCGGAGGCATCCATCGCGACGTGCTGCTCTACCATACCCCCGATGTACGATTGCGCGACGTGGCTGTGCGAAGTCTCCCGCTAACCCCCTCCGACTGGAGGGGAGACTGGGTGCTACAGATAAACCCGCAGTTCGCCGTCTATAACGGTGCAACCGGCGAGGGCTACCGTCTTGTCGCTACCCTCATGGATGGCAATAGTCCTGTAGGCTGCGACACAGTCGCAACAGACGAAGTCCTCGACCTCCAACACAAGGCATCGCGCATGAACGAGTGGTTCCCCCAGCGAGGTTATCGCAAGTTCAACCGCATGGAGATGAAGGTGGCCAATCCACGCCTGTGGTGCGTCGACCATCCAAACCTCTACACCCTGTTGCTGGAACTCAAGAATCTCAACGGGCAAACCGTTGAGCGCATAACCCAGCAAGTGGGTTTCCGCACCATCGAAATTGCCGACGGCAGGCTGCTCATCAACGGCCGAGCCATAAAGATTCGTGGTGTCAACCGCCATGAGCACGACCCCTATACAGCCCGTGTGATGACGGAGGAGCGCATGCTGCAGGACCTACAACTGATGAAAGAGGCCAATATCAATGCCGTCCGACTCGCCCACTATCCTAACTGTCCTCGCTGGTATGAGCTGTGCGACTCGATGGGTATGTACGTGATGGACGAGGCCGACTGCGAAACGCACGGACTCCGTGGCACGCTGGCTTCTACCCCCGACTGGGCTGATGCCTTCCTTGATCGGGCCATCCGCATGGCTGAGCGCGACAAGAACCATCCCTGCGTTATCTTCTGGAGCCTGGGCAACGAGAGCGGCTATGGCCCTAACCATGCTGCCATGTCGGCCTGGCTCCACGAGTTCGACCCTACGCGTCCCGTTCATTACGAGGGTGCTCAGGGTGATCCTGACCCCAAGACGGTCGATATCATCTCTCGCTTCTATCCGCGAGTGATGGACGAATATCTCAATCCTGGCATCCCTGAGGGTTCTGACAAGGAGCGCGCTGAGAATGCCCGTTGGGAGCGACTGTTAGAGATAGCCTACCGCACGGACGACAACCGTCCTGTGCTCACCTCAGAGTATGCGCACTGCATGGGCAATGCCTTGGGCAATTTCAAGGAGTATTGGGACGAGATTTGCTCGCACAAGCGCATGCTGGGTGGCTTCATCTGGGACTGGGTGGATCAGGGCATCATACGTAACGACAGCGTATTTTATGGTGGCGATTTTGGAGACAAGCCCAACCTGCACGCCTTCTGCATGAACGGCATCGTCATGAGCGACCGCACGCTGACACCAAAGTACTACGAGGTGCAGCAGGTGTATGGCGAGGTGGCCAAAGCCTGTGGCGAGTCTTACGTGCCCGTCGACTACACGAAGGCCATTGGTGTCAAAAGCTTAGGCGACAAACGACCACTCACCCCTCATCCCTCACCTCTCACCACTCACCTCTCACTCCTCACCTCTCACCTCTCGCCTCAATGCTTCCGCGCTCCCACCGATAACGACAAGAGCTTTGGCAACTGGCTGGCAAAGGACTGGAAGCGCTGTGGACTCGACACGCTGCGCATTCCGATGACCATGGAACAGCAGGGCAACGAGCTGACGTTCACCTTCACCATTCCCGACAGCCTGCCCCCGTTGCCACGACTGGGCATCGTCATCGAACTGCCGCGCGAGTACGAACAACTGACGTGGTACGGACGAGGTCCGTGGGACAACTACCCAGACCGCAAGCAGTCGTGCCCCATTGGTCTGTGGCAGTCGACCGTCAGCCAGCAGTATGTACATTACCCCCGTCCGCAGGACAGCGGCAACCACGAGGACTGTACATACATAGAACTGAAGGGTAAGGGTGTCAAACCGCTGCGCATTGAGGCTGTCGACCAGCCATTCTCCTTCTCAGCTCTGCCTTACTCCGCCCAGTATCTGGCCAGCAAGACGCACGACCACGAACTGGAAAACCAGGGAAAGACCTACCTCTCTATCGATTGTGCTGTCATGGGACTGGGCAACAGCTCGTGCGGTCCGGGCGTGCTGAAGAAATACAGCATCGACAAGTCGAAACAGCATCAGCTGAGAATCCGCATCTACTAAGCGTGTGTCATCTGTCGTTACTGGAGTGACGCCTCCATCTCCTTGATGTATTTCTCCATTTGACCGTTCAGATACTCCTGGAGCTTACGGGCAGGCTTCGCTTCACGGCTGTAGCCGAAACTCTTAAAGTACTCGTTGAGCCCATTGTTCTGCTCGTTATAGAACTTCAGGATCTCCTTATACAGGCTCGGCAGTTCAATGGCTGGTATTGCATAGCCTTGAACCAGCTTGATGACATCTTGGTACTTCTTGTCCAATTCCTTGTTCTGCTTTAGAATGTCCTCAAAGATGGTACCTATTCTGTATTGGTCACGCATGCCTTTCAGCTCCGCACCAATACCTTCATAGCTGGCTTTAATCCTCTCCATGTCCAGGTGAATAAGTTCTCCTTTCATCTGAATCTTTGCCTGTTGCTGCGCGGTGAGCGAGTTTCGCCAATCCTGAGGTTGGACGACGGTAGCCTTTTGGTACCCAGCGGGCACCTCGTCAACCACCTCTACCGTTTGGTCGTCAATGCCACGTTTTTGCAGGTCATTCAACAGGCTCTTTCCAGAGTAGCGACCTACACGGCGCTCATAGTCGCGATCCTCATCGTAGTAGCCGTTATGTGTGGTGATGCGGTAGGTCTCGCCAGGCACGAAGTCGAGATTAGTCCACAGCTGGCAAAGCGAGCCGTCAGGCATTACCGTACGGATGCGGCCCACCTTAGGCTTGTCGAGCTGCACACTGAAACTGAAGCGTTTGTTCACCACAGGCATCGTAGCCACGAAGTCGCTGTCTTTCACATTGTTCAATTCCTTGGCTGAGTCGGCCATATAGACCACGTAGAGAGAGTCGTTCAGATCATAGCCCACGCGGCCGTCGATGATGAATGTGTTCTTATTGTCGCTCAAGAGGCCTGCACTCGACATGTTTTTTTCGTACATGTCTGGGCGTAGCGAGGTAATCATAAAGACGGTGCCCGTGACCCTTTTATCCTTGGTTTCTTCCCACACGATGGCGTATGCATCGCGTAACTGGGGGTTGTCAGGGTTCTTGCAGCACATGAACCACATCTCCTGCTTAGTATTGGTACGAATACGTACATCCTTGCTCTTCTTTCCGTTGTTAGTCACCACCTTCAGGTTGAATAGTTCTGCGTTGCCTGGCAGCAGGTGCATGTACTGATACGACAAAGGCTCATCATCGCTGAAACCGATGGGTATGGTCCACAGGTCTTCTTTCTCACAGGTGAAAGGTGCGATGCGTTCGCTTGACTCAATAAGACCTGTTTCAGGATTCTTGGTGACGGATAGTGTCTGGCTACCCTCCTTAGCATGAAATGCGATGATACCTTCCAGGCTTTGGATGACACTCTTTGCCTTCTTCTGCGGGGTAGCCGTAGAATCGGCACTGACGGTTGTGATGGCGCTGCAAGCAATGAGCAGCATGATAAATATTCGTTTCATATTCGTTTCGTTTTAAATGTTCAAAGTTCAATGTTCAAAGTTACTTCTGTGCTGTTTGTTCTAATTGATGTTTTGCGATTTCGAGTTCCAGTTGCGCCCATCTCAGATAGGCTTCGTTGGCCTGTTTCTTCATCAGGGCGAGTTCCTCGGGAGTGTATTTGTAGTTCTCAGGACGGGTAATGGGGATGTCGCGTTCGGTCAGGGTAACCATCTTTTCCTGAGGCTTAGCGTTCTCAGCTACAGCCAAGTCGTTAGTGGCTTCGTCAATAGCAGGCTTTTCTGCTGGCTGCTCAACTTTCGTCTCTTGTGCCAAGAGCGGTTTCTCTGACTTGCGAGCCTTTTTAACTGCCTTGATGGTTGGAACTTCTATTGGAGTTTCCTCAACCTTTGGTGTTTCCTCAACCTTTGGAGTTTCTACCTTATGATTAATAATAGGTGTCTCAACCTCTGGCTGAATGCCTGCAACGACATCCTTAGGAGTATCCTTTGGCGGTGTCAGCCAAACTATCATGACGCCAGCCACACAAGCGGCAGCAATCCAAGGCCACACGATGCGACGCTTCACTGGCTTTTCTGAAACAGCCATGCGCTGCATCAGTCGCTCGTTGAGGTCAGCAGGCATCTGCGGGCGTTCGGCTTCGTCCATTCGGAGGGCGTCGCGCAGGTTCGTGTCCGCTTGTCTGAGTGCATTGATTTTCTCCTCTGTCATGATTGCAACATTTTGATGATTTTACATATTTTCTTTCTCGTTCTGCTGAGCTTCGAGGCTACCGTCGTTGGAATCGATTCCGTCACGTAGGCTATCTCTTTCAGGCTCATTTCTTCGTAGTAGAACATCGTCACGATGGCTCGCTCTTCGGGTGGCAGGTGCTTGAGTGCTGCACGTATTAGCTGTACCGTTTCTACGTTCGGATGACCCAGCGTCTCTTCCACTTCCGTGTCCGACAGTTGCTCGGCACTGCCCTCGCGGTCTTCGAAGTAAATCACCGCCTGTCGCTTGTGTCGGAGCCACGTGACGGCTTCGTTGTAGGCTATGCGCGATATCCAGGTTCTCAACGATGACTTCTCAGAGTCGTACTGCCCGATATTCCTAAAGACCTTCACAAACACGTCCTGATACACCTCCTCGGCATCCTCCGTCGCTGGCAGCATCCTCGCTACTTGTGCGAAGACCTCGTTGCCATAGCGCTGGAGCGCCTGTCTTTGGGCTTTGGGACTTTGTTCGAGCAGTCCCCTAATCAGGTCTGTGTCTATTTCAGTTGCCATTCGTTTTTTTTCTTCTCTTCTTATATATACGACAGTAATCATCAAAATATTGCAAGAAGCAATAAAAAACCAATCGCTCATGCTTTTTAATAGGAAACAGGGTAATTAATTCTGCCTTATCTTACTCGGCCCAGAACATGCAGAAGGTGTTTTGGTGCCATGGGGAAAGGTCAAGAGTGCCGTGCGAAAGTAAAAACTACGTCGTAGAAAAATAAATCCACGACGTAGTTTCTACTTTGGTATGTGACCTCTTACTTGTTGTCGTCAAACGTGAAGTAGAGGTCTTCGAGGGTGCAGAGCGACTTCTCCTTGTTATCTGATTTGAAGACGAAGAAGATGGCGTGCTTGCCTGCGAGACCTTTCTCTTTGACCTCGTTGGTGATACCAATTGCCAAGGTCGTGGTATCCTTCGGCATGTCAGCCTTCAGGGCTATCTCACCTATCTTCTTGCCACCCTGTGAGGTCCATGGACGGTCCATAATGACCTCAATAGTGCCGTCGATGCCTTCGGGAACGACGCGCAGACAAAGCATCAGATTAGCCGGATTGCTCAAGCGCTCGGCATCGAAGTTGAAGTACTTATAGCCGACGATGGAGCCATCGGTATTGTTGACGACAGAGTTAGTGTTATAGCGCAGATCGTAAGGGGCATCGTACTTGGCTGTCGAGGCCAGTGCCTGTTCCTTGGTCTGGCCACCCTCGCCGCCATAGCCAGCAGCGACATACGAGCCATAGAACGTATTGTTTGGCCACTCGTGGGTAGCTGGCTTTGGACCCGTGTACCAACAGGCGATACCTGCCGAGTGGCGCTCGAATGGGTCAAGACCTTCCAAAGCGAAGCCTTGGCTGTTGTACTCACCTTCGCTGATTTCCACCTTGCCGCCTTTGCCTTCCTCAACCTTTACCTCGATGGGGGCCACCATGGCCTGACGGGCATACTCGTCGGTACCCGTCTGACGGTGATAGAACACATACCATTGCCCGTTGATCTCGCAGATAGAACCGTGCGTGTTACCGTCGGGTGTGGCTGAGGCAATGACGTTGCCTTGCTCGTCCTTCTCACGGGCACGGCCGTCAATGATGGTGCCACCGTAGGTCCAAGGGCCTAAGGGGTTGTCGCTGTAGCAGTAGGCGAGGGTATAGTTCGAGGTGGGCAGTCCGAACTCACCGTCCTTGGTGAAACGGCTGTAGATAAACACGTACTTATCCTTGATCTTGCGAATCGACGATGCCTCGAAGAAACGGAAATCGTTGCCCGGCTGCTCTTCGAACCCAGGAATCATCCCATCTACCACCTTTGTGCCAGGCTTCACCGTACACATCGTAGCGGGGTCGATTTCTGCGGCCATCGAGTGCCCAAAGCCCCAATAGCCGTAAACACGTCCGTCGTCATCAACAAACACGGCAGGATCGAAACCATAGATGCCATCAACCTTGACAGGATCTTTAGCATTCCAGTTGCATACCTCGAAGGGGCCATTAGGACGGTTGCTCTTTGCTATCAGGCCATTGCGGTATCCCGTTTGGTCGTTAGGAAACAGATAGTAGGTCTTCTTGCCGTCCTTATCCGTTACTAAGGTCACGTCGGGGGCGTACAGCACGTCGGCAGTACCTGCTGAGTCGAAGGGTTCGCCCTTTGCGTTCTTGTCGACTACAAGGATTACGCCATCGTAGCGCCAGTTGTTAAGGCTGTCGACGGAGGCCGACCACACCACCTGGTCACGGCCACAATACATCGTCAACAAATCATCGTGTGAGCCATAGACGTAGACGCGGTATTTTCCTGGCTGGTCAGGGTCTTCAAACACATAGGGCTCACCATCGGGAATATGTTCCCACAGGGGCATATAGGGGTTTCCAACTGTTGTGAGCATCGGTGTTGTGGTCTCTGTCTTGACAGTGCACGATACAGCCATCAGTGAAAAGCAGGCTGCAGCAATCATCATAATCTGAGTTTTCGTTTTCATATTGTTTACCTTAAAATTCTAAAATGAGTGACTGACGGGGCTTGAGCTGCAGGTCGTTCGAGAGGTCGTAGTAACGGCCAGTAAGGATGTCCTTCACACGACTGGCATCGCCAATGACCTCTGCATAGCGCTTCACTTCCATCTTCGCCTCTTTCGTTGTGCCGTTGAGGATAGTCAACGCAGTTTTTCCCTTATACTGACGGGCGATGACATAGATACCATTGAAAGGAATAAATTGCGTCATCGAGCCTTTCGTGATGAGCTCGTTACCCTGTCGCCAATGTAACAAACGACTCGTCCACGCAAACATGCTTTGCTCGGACTTGGTACGTCCTTCCTTGGTAAAGCAGTTGTGCTTGTCACCGGGGAATCCGCCAGGGAAGTCCTTGCGCACGTTGCCATCCGTCACTTCCTTAGTGCCATTCATCATAATCTCTGTACCATAGTACAACTGAGGAATACGCCGCACCGTCATTAGCAGTGCCAGTGCCTGCTTCAACATCAGCGAGTCGCGACCGTTACCTAAGAAACGGTCTGTATCATGATTGTCGATGAAGGCCATCACGTGTGTGGGGTCTTCGTAAAGGTAGTCATAGACGAACGAGCTGTACAGGCGATTGAGTCCTGCAAACCACGGGTCGGTCTCTTCGTTCTTAGCCTGATTCAGTTTGTCGAAGAACGAGAAATCCATCACAGTTTTCAGATAGGAGTTCTTCTCCGACAGTTTTGAGTCCTTCTGCCACGTAGCTGTATAAGGGGGATCTGTCACCCATGTCTCACCCACGGTGTTGAAGTTCGGATACTCCTCGTCGATCTCCTTCATCCACTGGGCCATAGCGTCTGCGTAAGCATAAGGATAAGTATCCATACGAATGCCGTCGATGCCCACCGTCTCTATCCACCATTTAGAGTTCTGGATGAGATAGCGCATCAGATGCGGATTATGCTGGTTCAGGTCGGGCATCGTAGGAACGAACCACCCTTCTGTCGTCTCCTTCAGGTCAACTTTCGAGGCATAGGGATCTACCACAGGCGTCAGTTTGTAGGAGGTTTGCAGGAAACTGGTTCCTTCTGCTTTCGAAGTACCATTCGACTCCTCTAACCACTTTGGCAGGTTTAACCAGTCCTTGGTAGGCATGTCGAGTGTCCAGGGATGCTCAAAACCGCTGTGGTTGAAAATCATGTCCATCACCACCTTCAGTCCCTTAGCATGCGCTTCATCGCAGAGTCGGCGATAGTCGTCGTTGGTACCGAAACGGGGGTCTACGCGATAGTAATTGGTGGTAGCATAACCATGATAGGTGGAAAAGCCACGCTCGTCGTCAGGCGAGTCGTTCTCCAATACGGGCGTCAGCCACAATGCTGTTACGCCAAGATCCTTAAAATAGTCCAGATGCTCGCGAATGCCGTTGAGGTCGCCACCATGTCGCAAGGATGGCTGTGTACGGTCTTCCTTGTAGGCACGCATGCCCTTTACCTGTGGGTTGTGGCCCGCTCCCTGAGCAAAGCGGTCGGGCATCAGCATATAGAGCACATCGCCGATATTGAAGCCCGTGCGCTTGTCACCGCTCATCTCACGCTGTTTCAGCTGGTAGCTGAACTTCGCCTTGTCGAACTTCAGCGTCATTGTGCCTGCCTGGGCATCCTTCAGGTTCATATACACCAATAGGTAGTTAGGTGAGTCCAGACGCACCACGCTGTCGATGACGACTCCGGGATAGTTTGTTGTCACGTTTTCCACATTAGAGATGTCCTTACCATAGACCATCAGCTGCACCTGTGGATTCTTCATCCCCACAAACCAGTCTGTCGGCTCTATTCGGTCAATCACTACTTTGCTTTTTGCTGCACTCATCGTCATCACTTGTACCACAAGGGCTGTTAGAAATAATATTCGTTTCATCTTTGGTTATCATTAGTTTCATACTTTGCCGCAAAGTTAATGTTTTCCGAGCAATTTACCAAAAAAAACGAATAAATAATGTGTTATTTACAAGGCGTTTCGACGATTAGGCACAAGCCCCCTGTTTCTAATGCTACATTTCGGAAAGTCTTTGATACATACGGCAACGTCTATGTCGCAGGAGTTTACTATCTTTGCGCCAAATTTCCATTAAATCAATTTTTGCTCAATGAAAAAAACTTTAAGAATTGTCCTGGCCTTCATAATGGCTATGAGCACTACGGGTGCTTGGGCACAGTGGGGTGCTCCCGTCGACCCCAATTCCTCAAAAGGAATGAAAGACACCTATAGTAATTATTTCCTGATTGGTGTTGCACTCAATCAGCGTAATGTGTCTGACCAAGACCAGACAGATCTCGTCAAAAAAGAGTTTAGCAGCATTACAGCCGAGAACGATATGAAGCCTGGTGAGATACACCCCAAAGAGGGCGTATGGAACTTCGAGAAGGCTGACAAGATAGCTGACTTCTGCCGCCAAAACGGTATCAAACTGCGTGGTCACTGCCTGTGCTGGCACTCTCAGTTCTGCGACTGGATGTTTACCGACAAGAAGGGTAAGGAGGTGAAGAAGGAGGTGTTCTATGAGCGCCTGCGTGAACATATCCATACCGTGGTGAACCGCTATAAGGACGTGGTCTATGCCTGGGATGTGGTCAACGAGGCCATGTCCGACGGTGGTGGTGGTTTTGGTGGCTTCGGTGGCTTCGGACGCCCCGGACAGAAGCCCAGTCCCTATCGCGAGAGTCGTCACTACAAGCTCTGCGGCGATGAGTTCATTGCCAAGGCCTTTGAGTTTGCCCATGAGGCTGACCCCAATGCCCTGCTGTTCTATAACGACTACAACGAGTGTGACCCTGGCAAGCGTGACCGCATTTATAATATGGTAAAGAAGATGCAAGAGGCCGGTGTTCCCATCCACGGTATCGGTATGCAAGGACATTACAATGTCTATGGCCCCAGCGAGGAGGATATCGATGCCGCCATCACGAAATACTCAGAGTTGGTGAAACATATCCACGTGACCGAACTCGACATCCGTATGAACACGGAGATGGGTGGTCAGCTGCGCTTCTCACGTGGTGAGGCCAAGCCGGTGGCAGGCTATATGAACACCCTGCTGACTGACCAGTATAACCGCATCTTCAAGATTTTCCGTAAGCATAAGGACGTTATTGACTGCGTAACCTTCTGGAACCTGGGCGACCGTGACTCATGGCTGGGTGTCAACAACCATCCGCTGCCGTTCGACGAGAACTACAAGCCCAAGCAGGCTTACTATGCCATTAAAAACTTCGATCCTGCTCTTGACAAGGCCGTTCCCAAGGAGGACTTCGTCCCCAATCCCATGAACCAGCCCGGACAAGAGTGGCCGAAGGTGAACAGCGAGGGTTATGCCCTCTTCCGCGTGGAGGCTCCCGATGCCAAGTCGGTCATTGTCAGCCTTGGCCTTGGTGGTCGTGGCGGTACGGTACTCCGCAAGGATAAAGAAGGTGTGTGGGTAGGTACTACCGAAGGTCCAATGGATCCTGGCTTCCACTACTATCACCTGACCATCGACGGTGGTGTGTTCAACGATCCTGGCACCCACAACTACTTCGGCTCTTGCCGTTGGGAGAGCGGTATCGAGATTCCCGCTCCCGACCAGGACTTCTATGCCTATCGCAAGGACATTCCTCATGGCAACATCCAGCAGGTAACCTTCTGGTCTGAGAGCACAGGCAAGATGCAGACTGCCAATGTCTATCTGCCCTATGGCTATGGTAAGCTCGTGAAGGGCAAGCAGGAGCGTTATCCTGTGCTCTATCTGCAGCATGGTTGGGGTGAGAATGAAACCAGTTGGCCCGTACAAGGTAAGGCAGGCCTCATCATGGACAACCTGATTGCCGACGGTAAGATCAAGCCTTTCATCGTGGTGATGGCCTACGGTCTGACCAACGACTTTAAGTTCGGTACCATTGGTAAGTTTACGGCAGAGGAGTTCGAAAAGGTTCTTATTGACGAGCTCATTCCGCATATCGACAAGAACTTCCTGACCAAGCCCGACAAGTGGAACCGTGCCATGGCAGGTCTGTCCATGGGTGGCATGGAGACGAAGCTGATTACCCTGCGCCGTCCCGAGGTGTTCGGTTATTGGGGACTGCTCTCTGGCGGACAGTATGCTCCCGATGAAATCAAGGATCCTAAGGCTGTAAAATACATCTTCGAGGGCTGTGGTTCCAAGGAGAATCCCGATGGCATCAACAAGAGCGTTGAGTCACTGAAGGCTGCCGGCTTCAATGCAGAAGGTCTGATCTCCGAAGGTACTGCCCATGAGTTCCTTACCTGGCGCCGCTGTCTGTACCAGATGGCTCAGAGCCTTTTCAAGTAATTGAAAATAGAAAAACGAAAATTCATGAGAAAGACCTTATTATCAACTATCACTCTGTGCTTGGCAGCCTTAGGCTGTCAGGCACAGAACCCCTTTGTACAGACGTGGTTTACCAGCGATCCCGCACCCATGGTACACAATGGTACCATGTATGTGTATACAGGCCACGACGAGGACAATGCCGACTTCTTTTGGATGCAGGAGTGGCGTGTGTATTCCACTCAAGATATGGTCAACTGGCAGGATCATGGTTCACCATTGGCACTGGAGAGCTTCTCGTGGGCTGACGATCGTGCTTGGGCTTCCCAGACCATTGAGCGCGACGGCAAGTTCTATTGGTATATCTGTGCCCACTCGAAGATTTCGAATGGCATGGCCATCGGTGTGGCTGTTGCAGACACACCGACGGGACCTTTCCGCGATGCCATCGGTAAGCCGCTGTTTGAAAACGGCTCCTGGGACCACATCGACCCTACAGTGATGATTGACGATGATGGTCAGGCTTGGCTGATGTGGGGTAATCCCTGCGTCTATTACCTGAAACTGAACCGCGACATGGTTTCCTACTCAGGCGAACTGGGCATGCTCGACATGACCGAGGAAGCTTTTGGTGCCCCATCGATGGACAAGCGTGAGAAAGGTAAAAAGTACAAGGACTGCTATACGGAAGGTCCGTGGCTCCGCAAGGTGGACAGTTCAAAGTTCAAAGTTCAAAGTTCAAAGTTATATCAGCTCCTCTATGCCGCAGGCGGTGTGCCTGAGCATATCAGTTATAGCACGGCACCGTCGCCTACGGGTCCTTGGACCTATGCCGGTGAGATCATGCCACTGTGCGACACAGGATCATTTACCAACCACTGTGGTGTAGCCGACTTCAAAGGGCATAGCTATTTCTTCTATCATACAGGCAAGCTGCCTGGTGGTGGCGGCTTTGGTCGCAGCGTGGCCGTCGAGGAGTTCAAGTACAATGCCGACGGCAGCTTCCCCACCATCATGCCGACCGATGAGGGCGTCGAGCCCATTGCCAAGTTTGACCCATACCGTAAGGTAGAGGCCGAGACGATGGCCTTCTCGAAAGGTGTAAAAACAGAACAAAGTGATGAGGTGGGTGTCTACGTCTCCGACATTCACAATGGTGACTACATCAAGTTGCAGGCCGTCCACCTGTGCTACAAGACCCCTCGTACCTTCACGGCCCGCGTGGCCAGTGGTCTGCGTGGCGGACAGATAGAGATTCGGCTGGATAGCCTTGGAGGACAACTCCTCGGCACATTGGATGTGCCTGGCACTGGCGGCTGGGAAAAGTGGCAGACCATTACTACAGACCTGGCAGCCCTCGACAGCTATCCCTCACGTCTGCACACCCGTGACCTCTACTTGGTATTTAAAGGCCGCAAGGGTCCGAAGCTCTTCAACTTCGACTGGTGGGAGATGCGTGGACTGGAGCAGGTGAATATGCCGCTCTTCCAAACCAAGTACACAGCCGACCCCTCACCCTTGGTGGTGGGCGACACCTTATTCTTATATACGTCGCACGATGCCTCACCCGAGGACATCCCTGAC
>JAEEGJ010005180.1_pt1 | contig 41828 bp, 32 predicted proteins | sample 8958761 | NCBI WGS metagenome assembly JAEEGJ01 (sample SAMN16246546, study PRJNA631951) | gut metagenome | biome: gut microbiome; feature: rumen; material: RS-attached | host: Bos | place: Iran: Karaj | collected 2018-10 | reverse complement strand
GGGGCTTCTTTGGTACCCGGTACGGGAGTCGAACCCGTGTTACCGCCGTGAGAGGGCGGTGTCCTAGGCCACTAGACGAACCGAGCACGCAAGAGATATAATACCGAAGATTGTCGGTTTTGTCAATCCTTTTTTTACAATTTCAAAAAGATTTTTTGTGTATCGGCATCAATCCAGATGCCAGTCAATCGGCGTTTGACCGGTTTTTACCAGCCAGTCGTTTGTTTTGGAGAAATGCCGACAGCCAAAGAACCCATTATACGCGGAAAGCGGGCTCGGATGCGGCGCTTCCAGCTTGATGTGAATCGGATTCGTGACGATCCTTGCTTTATTGCGGGCGTTCGCACCCCACAGCAAAAAAACGATCGGCGTTTGCTTTTCGTTCAGAAGCTCAATCACACGGTCGGTAAAAGCTTCCCAGCCATGTCCCTTATGCGAGTTCGGCATATGCTCGCGTACGGTCAGCACGGTGTTTAAAAGGAGCACGCCCTGACGCGCCCACGCGGTCAATTCGCCGTGGTTCGGCGGTGTGATACCGAGATCGCTGTGCAGCTCCTGAAAGATGTTTTTTAGCGAAGGAGGCGGCTCTACGCCCTTCTTCACGGAGAAGCAAAGCCCGTGCGCCTGCCCGGGACCGTGATACGGGTCCTGCCCGATGATGACGACCTTGGTATCCGCATAGCCGGTGTATTTCAGCGCATTGAAGATATCGTACATATTCGGATAGATCGTATGCGTACGGTATTCTTCCGCAAGAAACCGCCGAAGCGTTTGATACTGCTCCGATGCAAAATAATCCGCAAGCAATGCGTCCCAGTCATTTCCGATGTGTACCATATGCGCCTCCGACTTTTTTCTACAGTATACACCAAAGTCCGCTTGCAGACAAGAAGAGATTCGTGTATACTGTCACCATGGAATTTTACGAAGCATTAAAGCAATATTGCCCGAAGGACGGGCAGGAACAGACGGACAAGGCGGTCATGCTGGACTGCCTGGAGTGCTGCGCGGACGTTTATGAACGCAGCAATCTGCTCTTTCATGTGACGGCGTCGGCATGGATCACGAACGAATCGCGCGATCGCGTGCTGATGGTCTATCATAACATCTATGATTCCTGGGCGTGGACCGGCGGTCACGCAGACGGCGAGCGCGATCTTCTGAAGGTTGCATTGAAGGAGGCAACGGAGGAGACGGGGCTTTTGTCGGTCCGTCCGGCGTCGGATCGGCTGCTTTCGATCGAAACGCTGACGGTCAATCCGCACATGAAACGCGGCAGATTCGTTCCGGCGCATCTGCATCTGAACGGAACGTATCTGTTGATCGCGGATGAGTCGGAACCGCTGCGCGTCAAAGCAGACGAAAACAGCGCAGTTCGATGGTTCACACCGGAGGAAGCGATCCGCGCATGCTCGGAGCCTTGGATGAAACCGGTGTATCAAAGACTGAATGAGCGGATGAAAGCGTTCTGATTGTAAAGGAAACCAGCGGAGAGAAGTGATTCTCTCCGCCGGTTTTTTATGTGTGCATTTCCAGTATACGATCAAATTGGTTCAGCTTTTCTTCAGTAAACTGATGGGAAACAACAAGCAAAAGCTTCCCCTTGATCGACAGCAGCAGGTCTTCGATCTTTCCGGCGGTTGCATCGTCCAGATTAGCAATCGGTTCGTCCAGAATCAGCACGTCCGTGTCGCGGAGCAGCGCACGGGCAAGACAGACGCGCTTCTTTTCACCGCCGGACAGATTCGCGCCATTCTCTGTAATCAGTGAATCAAGCGCATTCGGATTGGCATACTTGGACAGCCCGAGGGTTTTCAGCATGGCGATCAGCGCTTCATCCGGGATGTCGCGGAACATCGTCAGGTTGTTCCGAAGCGTATCGCGAAACAGCACCGCCTCCTGCCGCACGACCGTTATGCAGTCATAGGTGCTGCCGTATTCCGATATCGGTACGCCGTCAACGGTGATCTCTCCGCTGCTGACGTCAAAATAGCGCAGCAGCAGATTCACCGCGGTCGTTTTGCCGCAACCGCTCGGACCCTTGATGAGAATTCTTTGTCCACGTTTAGCCGTCAGATCAAAGCGATTCAAAACCGGCGCTGTGTCCGAGTAGGCAAAGGTAACGTCTTCATATCGTATTTCTTCCGCGTGCTGCAACGGTTTTCCGCCTTTCGATGCACCGTATGCAATAAACCGTTCCATTACATCGCAGGCGGGTTTGATGGCTACAAGCTGACGGATGATTTCCGCAAGCGAGATCAGCGGATAGGACAGTTGGTCGATCATCCCGATGGCTACGAAGAAATTGCCTGCGGTAAAGTCGCCCCGAAGCACGAGCCATGCGGCAAAGACCAGCACGATGAAGTATGACAGATACGAAATCAGCGTCGTGATCAGCTGCGATACCGAGCCGAGCAGGGAATCCTTTAGGAGCTTGTCCATGACGGAATCGTTTGAATCGTCAAACCTCCGGAGAATCTGTCGTTCCACGGAGAAGTTTTTGATGATCTCAAATCCGCTCAGCCAGTCATTGACCTTTGCAAGATGCTCCTCGACCGCTTTAAGATACGCCGTCTGTGCGTTCTGTAAATGTTTTTCGATCAGCTTGGGAACGTACAGCGGTGTGGATAACAGCGCGATCGTCACGAGCGCAAGCCGCCAGTCCAACAGAAACAGCGCGGCGCTGACAAAGACGATCTTTGACAGAATATCAAAGAACAGCGGCAGCATCCGGAATCTGCGATTCTGAATGGCGTCCGCATCGTTTGTCAGCTTTGCAAGGTATTCGCCCTGCTGCTGCGATTTGTAATCCATGTAAGACCGGCGCAATATGCTTTCAAAGACGTCGCGTTTCAGCATTCTCGTACATCCGGTGACGTATTTCGCGCTGCACCGCTTATAGAAATAGTAGAATAGCACCTCGCCCAAGATAAACGAGATGAGCAGCAGAACGTATTTGATTGTAGTTCGGATCTCGCCGGCAATGGCATAATCCAGCACATCGCCTTTGAAAAACTGCAGCACGACAGCAAATGCGTTGCTGCAAAGAATACAAACCAGCGCGCCGAAAAAAGCGGCGCGATTGCGCTTTTGGTATGTTCTCATATGTACCTCCTGTCAGCTTTGCGACAGAAGGAATGAAATGGATTTTCCTTCTGCCGTTCAGAAGGAAACCCGATACTTAACCATAGCGATTGAACCTTTCATAGAGCTTGCTTTTATTATATCTTGTGCGGGACGAAAAAGCAATGCGGTATTTGGAGAAAAAGAAAGAGGACCGTCGGTTGACGGTCCTCTTTGCATCAGTAAGGAGTTATTCTTCGACCGGGAATTTCTCGATCAGCATGACAACATAGCGGAGGATGATCGCCGCATCTTCTGCAGAGACCTCGCTGTCGCCGTCGACGTCTGCATTCAGCGCGCCCTGTGCAGTGAGGTCGTTGAGACCGACGAGGGAGCGGAGGATCAGCGCCGCGTCAGCTGCCGTAACGTGACCGTCGCAGTTTGCATCGCCGAACAGAACTTCCGCAAACGTGATGCTGCCGTCGATCGTGTCGGCCTCGACTTCGTAGATCTTGCCGGCATACTCAAACGACATCGCGCTTGCCGTGTTCAGCGTGTTCGTGGTGAACACAATGTTTGCGGTCTCGCCGTTCGCTCTCGGCGCTGCGAAGTAGATCGACAGAATGACGTCATTGTTGTTGAGAATGACCGAAGTCTCGGACGCCCAAACAAACATCAGCTTGCCGTTCTTTTCGCCGGCTATCCAATCTACTGCGCCTTCCGCCTTGTAGTATTCAAGGACTTCATCGCAGCTCAGGAAGATCTGCATACTGTTGACCTTAAGGCCGGCTTCGGGCAGATCCTTCACGCGAATGTCATAGCAATAAAGCAGCTTGCCGTCTTCGGTTACCATGATATCCGCAGCATTCACGTCTTCGCCGTAGATGGTCAGCTCGTTCGGAGCGATGAACGTAATGCTGCCGTCCTTGGTTTCAACCTTGTCTGCTTCAACAACGGTCGCGCCGTCCACATAGGAGTATCCGGTCTTTGCGCCGTTTGCTGCGGTGACGAAGGAGAAGTTCAGGACCATGCCGTCCGTTGCGGGCTCAAGGAGCGCGAAGTACAGGGAAACGATGACGCTGTCGTCTTCGACCGTGATGCCTTCACCGTTGCTTGCCCAAGCGAAGGAAACTAAGCCGTTGTCGTCGTTGACGCCGGTGCTGCCTTCGAGCACAGACTTCGCTTCGACGAACACAAGCGCATCCTTGTCATACTGGACGAACGCCTGCATGCCGACGACTGCGGTTTCCGCATCGATGTTCTTGACCTTGACGTCGTAACGGTAGATTTCTGCGCCGTCGACTTCCGTGAGGACATCGGCAGCCATGACGTCGTCACCGTAGAAGGTAGCGACCTTCTCGGGAACGATGGTGATACGACCTTCACCTTCCGGATTCTCATAGCCTTCGACCTGGTGGACGCCGTCGACTTCGGGCATCGACTGGATGTAGTCGATCAGGACCTGGTTGTCGAGCTTGCCGGAATCCTCAAGGATGGTAATGTTCGGTCCAAACATCGCAAAGCCGTCGCCCATATCCATGAGCATGTAGTTGTGCGATGCGAGCGTGTACTTCTTGGTGAGGTCGAGGTCTTCGTATTCACCGGTCTCCTTGTTCAGAATACGGACGTTCTGGACGCGGTACGGAAGCGACGCATCGACGGGACCTGCCCACATCTTATCCGTTCCGACAACGCAGTTCGGCTCAATATAGTTGTGGATCTCGTACTTCAGGCCCGCAACCTGCAGGAAGCCGCCGTTTTCATTCGGGCATACGCGCGCGCCCATTTCGAGTGCGTCAAGGATCTGCTGACCCGTGACCTCTGCGAGCACCGCGGTGTTGCCGAACGGATGGACGTTGATGATCTGCTGGAAGGTGATGTCGCCTTCGGGGATGTTCGCACGGACACCGCCGCCGTTGACAAACGCGACATCCGCATCGAACATGAAGCGATATGCGTCTGCGCAGAGGTCGCCGAGGTTGGTCTCATGCTTGCGGACCCAGCGATTGCCGTCTGCATCGTTGATCGTCAGCAGGTGATCGGTGTGTGCAACGACGGTGTTCAGAAGCGCTTCGAACTCATCTTCGATGCCCTTGATGTATTCATCGGTTTCCGGATCGTCCTTGACCTTCTCGGATGCCGGGAGCAGCTCCATTGTGAGCGTGCCGTCCGCAGTGATCGTCAGCTTGCCGACGTTCGCGAGCTTCGTGCCTGTCTGGCCGTGGAGAACATCCTTGCCTTCCTTGTCGGCGACGACCGCATTGATCACGCTGTGGCTGTGACCGTCGATGAACGCATCGACGCCGGTGACGTTCGCGATGACTTCGGGCGCCGTCCAAGGCTGAGACTGCTGGTCAATGCCCATGTGGCCGACGACGATGACGTAATCCGCGCCTTCCGCCTTTGCCGCATCGATCGCGTTCTGCGCTGCGGTGTAGACGCCTGCGCCGGTGTCATCCTGGCAGAAGCCGTAGATGTATTCGCCTGCTTCGTTCATGAAGTAGGTCGGGGTGGACTTGGTGATGGATTCCGGCGTGGAGAGACCGACAAACGCGATCTTCTTGCCGTTCGCTTCAAAGATCTTGTAAGCGTCGAACACCGGCTCGTTGCCTTCGACCTTTACAAAGTTCGCGGAAACGTACGGATATTCGGCCTGCTCAACAAGAGCAAACATCTGATCCATACCGTAGTCGAACTCATGGTTGCCGAGCGTTGCAAGATCGTAGCCGACGAAGTTCATGATGTCGATGATCGCTTCGCCCTGCGTGAGGGAGCCGATCGGGCCGCCCTGGACGTGGTCGCCTGCGTCAACGAGGATGACTTCGTTGCCCTCTGCTTCGAGGCTCTTCTTGAGGTCTGCAACGCCTGCATAGCCCCAGCCGTCGCGGATGCCGCAATGCACGTCGTTCGTGAACAGAACGATCGTGTCGCCCGTCGGCTCTACGATCGGAGGCTCAGGCGTTTCGCCGGGCTCTGCATAGAACTGGAATGTATAGATGGACGCATCTGTGCCCATGCTGTACACGGTGAAATAGTTCTTGTAGTACTCAATATACTGTGCCTTGTCATTAAACGTGGCGGAATTGCACTTGATATAGAAGCCGCCTTCGACCGGTTCCAGCTGGAAGAACGTGTTTTCGGCATTCTCTTCATCGCGTTCAACAAATCTGGTATGCTTGTTGTCTGCATACAGATACTTGCCGTCTGCCGTCTTGAATGCATAAACATTGGGCTCTTCGTCGATGGATCTCGTTTCGGGATCTTCCGTATCCGGTACGAGAATTTCCACGGTCAGAACAACCGCTGCTTCGGGAACCGCAAGAACGTCGTCGGTCAGCGTTGCATCTGCAGCAACGATCTCCCACTTGCTCTTGCTCTGGTTCGAAGTATTCTCATAGTAATACTCTTCACCCGTCATGACCTTGCTGTTGGCAGCGTTGAAAATGACAACTTCATCACCGCTCTTGAGCTCGGTCACAAGCTCCATCGCCGTGGTCTCGGGCTCGGGATCGGGAGACGGTTCCGGCTCGGTGGAGGGTTCCGTGGAGGGCGTTGCGCCGGTTGCCCAAGTGATCTCTACCTTGTCGAGATAAAGCGCACTATCGTGTGAACGGAAACCGATATAAGCATACTCTGCTTCAGCGGTCAGCGTCGTTTCAATCTCGCCGTCCTGAACATAGGTGAGACTGCCGATCAAGGTGCCACACTTTGCGGAATCATACAGATCGGTCGGAGATGCATAAGCGGTGTCTTTGCCGTACACATCCAGAACTCTTGTTCCGTAGGTGTTGCTGTTCCAGGTCAGAACGATCTTCTGGAAAGTTCCGCCGGAAGCTGTCGTAATAACACCAGAGTTATTATTCTTGCTTCTCAACTGAATGGAATCATACTGACCGGCTGATTGACCTGCATAGACAGCATCGGAATTGCTTGTCTTGCCGGACCAATCAGCGTAGCTGTTCCCGGAGACACCGGTCCAAGCACCGGTTAATTCGTCAGTAACCGTTGCGTCTTCCGCAACAGCCGGGCTGAGCTTGACCGCGGGAAGCAGGACAAGCATCATCAGGACTGCCAGGACCAGAGAAATGGTTTTTCTCATGTTTCTTTTCTTCCTCCTTACTGATTTGAACTGTTGGAACCGTATATCAAAAGATATAAGTACACAGTCCTATACGTTAGTTATTATACCGGAAACGGAGTCAAATAGCAAGCCCTATATGAAAGAAATGTGAAGAAAAAATGAACCTGCCGTGTACACTGCCGATGATGGCGGCAGTCCGTTTTGCACGGTAAAAATGCAGCGGAACAGCACAGTGAAACGGCACGCAGCCATTGCCGCACCGCAGGAAAACAGCCGGAATGCAGACGATTTTTATGACGGTCCCGCCGTTTGCGCGGTCAGCAGAGGGGACCTTCCGACGAAAGACGTCGGAATAACGGCGTTCTGTCCGGAGGTGCCGGAACGAAATTCGGGGTGGAAAAACAGAAACCGTTATGCTATACTGTATACGGACGGTTTTGTGCCGTATCAGAACCGATCGAAAGGAACAGACATGAAGAGTATCAAAAAGATTGTCCTGACAGGCGGACCCGCAGGCGGCAAAACGACGTTGACCTCGCGCCTTGTCAAGGAGCTTTCCAGCATCGGGTATCGTGTGTTTATCGTACCGGAAGCGGCGACCGAGCTCATCAGCGGGTTCGGCATCAAACCGTTCGGAAACTGTCTTACCATGTTCGATTTCCAGTATTTTGTCGTATCCTCGCAGCTGCATAAAGAGAAGCTGGCATGGGAGGCGGCGCAGCTCGTTCCGGAGGACAAGATCGTGATCCTCTGCGACCGCGGCGTGATGGACGACAAAGCATATGTTTCGCAGAAGGAATTCAGCGCAGTTATTGCGCGTTTCGGTCTGACCGAAAAGGACATTCTTGCCTCCTACGACGCGGTCATTCATCTGGTTTCGTCGTCGAAAGGCGCCGAGTTTGCCTACAACTATGACAACGCCGCACGGTATGAGACGCTGGAGCAGGCAAGGGAAAAGGAGGATGCGACGCTGCTTTGCTGGCGCAGCCACAAACGCCGCGCTGTCATCGGCAATTCCTACAACTTTGAAAACAAGATCCGGAAGGCGATGAACGAGGTCTATTCGATCCTCGGCGAAATTCCGCCGGCACAGAGCGAACGCAAATTCCTGGTCGAGTATGTGGACGACAGCGTGCTTGCGGCATACGAACCGGTCGAACAGAACATTACGCAGACCTATCTCAAGGAGCGTGCGAAGGGGACCGAGCGCCGCACGCGCAAGGTCGTATCCAACAATGCGATTTCCTATATCTACACGGAAAAGCGTCCGATCTCGCCGATCGAGCGCATCGAAAACGAGCGGCTGCTTTCCCAGAAGGAATACCTCCGGCTGGCGGAGGAGGTCGATCCGGAATACGGCTCCGTATCCAAGCGGCGTCTTTGCTTCCGCTATCAAGGGCATTACTGCACGCTGGACACCTATCCCACCAACGACGACAGCGCGATCCTCGACGTACAGCTTAACGACAAGGACGAAACGGTTGAGCTCCCGCCGGAGATCCGCGTGATCAAGGAGGTCACGGGGGATGTGAACTATCAGGGACATATGATCTCGAAAAGGCTTGCCGAGATTTCCTGAAAAAACGACCCGCCGGGATTCCGACGGGTCGATTTCTGCTTGAAAGGATCTTTCCGAAGATCCTTTTTGTTTACTCTTCAGCAGGCGGAACGGGCGCTTCGACGGGCTGCGGGTTTGCTTCCTGTGTGGCTTTTGCTGCGTTCTGCGCTGCTTTCGCTGCATCCTGCATGGCTTCCTGCTGCTTCTGCAAAGCGAGCTCGGCGTCGCGCTGCGCCGCTTCTGCACGCGCTTTCGCCCTTGCTTCCTGCTTTTCGGCTTCCACACGCGCTTTTTCCGCTTTCTCGAGACCGGAGAGGCGGTCGTTGATCGCTTTCAGCTCTTCAACGTAATCGGGCGCGCCGAGCGAGATCGCTTTCTTCGCCTTGTTCGTCAGAGATTTGATGTAAAGTCCCGCAATGATGCTGCCCGCGATCAGAAGCGCGGCGGGGATCAGATTGAGCGTCCAGGAAGCCGGCTTTTCGCTCAGACAGGCGATCAGATACCCGATCAGCGCGATCGCGGCGCCGCAGGCGATGACGCCCCAGTAGTTCTTGGAGATTTTTTCAAGCTTGACATAGGTATCGATCTGCGTACGTGTCGATTCCGGCATCGCTTTCAGAAAGCCCTTTTTGCGTTCCTTGGTTTGCAGAATTTGGTCCTTCAGTTCCATAAAACTCGCCTCCCTGTGAATATATAATCTACGATTCTATTATAACGAATCTGTCGATCCGTGTCAAAGGATTTCTGATGTGTTCTGCCGTTATTCGGCGACCGCCTTCAGAAGCTGTTCGAGCGCCGCGATGCGCAGGCACAGGCAGAAGACGTCGATCGCGATCGTCAGCTCTTCGACCGGCGGAAGGGTCGGCGCGATGCGGATGTTGCTGTCGAACGGATCCTGCCCGTAAGGATAGGTCGCGCCGGCGGGGGTCATCGTTACACCGGCTTCCTTCACAAGCTGCAGCGCGCGCTTTGCAGTCTGCGGCATGGCGTAGAGACTTACGAAGTAGCCGCCCTTCGGACGGTTGTAGTGCCCGATCCCGCGGGAGACGATTTCACGGTCAAGCGCGTCGCAGACGGCGTCAAACCGCGGCTTCAGAATTTCCGCGTGCTTTTTCATCAGCGCGAGCGTCGTGGGCTTGTCCTTCAAAAACCGCACATGGCGCAGCTGATTGACCTTGTCGAAGCTGATGATCTGCACGCCGAGGGTTTTCTGGAAATAGGCGATGTTTGCTTCGCTTGCGCACATGCAGGAGATGCCGGCGCCGGGGAAGGTGACCTTCGAGGTGGATGCAAACTCATAGACCATGTCCGGGTTGCCGTACTCGGCGCAGAGCTTCAGAATATCCGGGAAGGGGACGTAATCGCCGTCGAACTCGTGGATGCAGTACGCGTTGTCCCACATCAGCGCAAAGTCCGGCGCGGCGGGCTTCATCGAAGCAAGCGCATGGATGACGCGGCTCGAGTAGATGATGCCGTCGGGATTCGAGTATTTCGGCACGCACCAGATACCGACCACGGTCGGATCCTTGATCCACTGCAGCACGGCGTCCATATCGGGACCTTCTTCGGTCATGGCGATCGGGATCAGCTCCATTCCGAAGAATTCCGTGATGCGGAAGTGACGGTCGTAACCTGGCGCGGGGCAGAGGAAGCGCAGCTTGCCGCGTTTGGACCACGGCTCGGGGCTCTTCATCAAACCGTGCGAAAAAGCGGTTGCGATCAGGTTGTACATCAGCTGCAGGGAAGCGCTGCCGCCGACGATGACTTCGGAGGGTTTGACGTCGAGAAGCTCGGCGAAAAGCTTTCTTGCAGACGGAATGCCGGCAAGATTGCCGTAGTTGCAGACGTCGAGCGCGTCGTCATAGCAGTCGTCGCGGTCGGACAGGACCTTCAGCATGTCATTCGAGAGATCGAGCTGCGTCTTGCCGGGCTTGCCGCGCGACATGTCGAGCTTCAATCCTTTCGCCTTGACGGCTTCATACGCCTCGGTCACGGTTTTCAATTCCGCTTCGAGAGCGGCTTTGTTCAGCTGTGTATACGGGATCATAAATGTCTCCTTTCAACTTCTTATAACTTGATTATAACATGAACGGCGGGAAAGTCAAATGGTATAAATCCGCATCTGCAGGCATCGGCATATCCGGATCGGCTCGAACAACGGTTGGTTGACGCGCCGAGCGGTTTATGCTAAAATAATACGGATTAAGTAAGAGGGGGTATCCTGTTGTGAAATCATTGAAAGCACTGCAAACGCTTGCAAAGATCGGTAAAATCCTCAGCACGATCACGTTCGTTCTCAGCATCGTCGTCGGAGCGTTCTGCATCGCCGGCATTTTCAGCCTTCTGGTATTTCCGGCGGACGGCTTCAAGCTGTTCGGCGCAACGATCCGCGGGCTGATGGAAAAGGAAGCGGACGTCAGCACAGCGACCATGTATGCGACAATGTCCTGCGGAATCATTCTTTGCGCTGGGGAAGCCGTGCTCGCAAAGTTTGCGGAGCGTTATTTCAAGAACGAACTGAAGGCAGGCACGCCGTTCACCTTTGACGGTGCAAAGGAACTCATGCGGCTCGGCATCCTTGCAATCTGCATCCCGATCGGAACGGCAATCCTTGCCGGCATCGTTTACGGCATTTTCAAGCTTGCCGCGACCGACGTTGCAAATCCGGATATCCACAGCGGCGCATCGGTCGGCATCGGCGTGATGATGATCGTCGGCAGTCTCCTGTGCAGACACGGCGCGGAGATCTCCGAAAAGCCGGAGGAGCAAACAGCCGAATAAACCCAGTGTACACAAAAAGGACGGCACGGACCGTCCTTTTTTGCTGCTTATTCTTTTATGAGCGCTTCATCCAAAAGCCTTGCGGCGCATTGCACGAAGCCCATGCACGGACGCGAATGGAAGAATTTCGCGTCGCGCGGGGTGGGGGTGGGATCGTTTTGTTCGTTCTCGTGCAGCGCCAAAAGCTCGCGGCAGACGATCGAGCCGTTTTCCTCGCGGAATTTGTTCGCGAGCGCCTGTACGTTGGCATAATGCGCTTTTTTGAGATCGGGATCCTTGAGATCGTCGTAGCCGCGCAAAAACCCGTAGACCATCATCATGCCGGACACGGCGCCGCAGATCTCGCGAAGTCTACCGATACCGCCGCCGAAGGAGGACGCAAGCCGCGCCGCGGTCTTTTCATCCATGCCGAGGTCTTTCACGTACGCCATAACGACCGCCTGTGCGCAGTTCGCGCCGTCCGTGAAATACCGGAGCGCTTTTTCTTCGTGTGTCATAGCGTTTCGATCTTGGCGGAAAGCGCGTTCAGCCAGTCGCCCTCATAGAGCTCGATAAGACCCGCGTCGCAGGCGGCGGCAAGCTTCGGATTGATCGGGATGCGGCAAACGGTATTGACGCCGTTCTCTTCCGCGACTTTTTCAATGTGGCTGTCGCCGAACAGGTTGTGACGCTTGCCGCAGTCGGGGCACTCGAAATAGCTGTAGTTTTCGACGACGCCGAGCACGGGGATGTTCATCATGTTCGCCATGTTGACTGCCTTCTGCACGACCATGCCGACGAGCTCCTGCGGCGAGGTGACGACGACGACGCCGTCGATCGGCAGGGACTGGAACACGGTAAGCGGTACGTCGCCCGTTCCCGGAGGCATGTCGATGAACATGATATCGACGTCCTTCCAGATGACGTCGGTCCAGAACTGTTTGACGGTTCCGGCGATGATCGGTCCGCGCCAGACGACGGGATCGGTCTCGTTTTCAAGGAGCAGGTTGATCGACATCATGTCGACGCCGAGCTTCGATGTAACGGGGAAGATGCCGATATCGCTTCCGGTCGCTTTCTCGTGTACGCCGAACGCGTTCGGGATCGACGGACCGGTGATGTCCGCGTCGAGAATTGCGACGTGATCGCCGCTGCGCATCGCGTTGACGGCCAAAAGCGACGTGACCAGAGATTTGCCGACGCCGCCCTTGCCGCTCAAAACGGCGATGACCTTCTTCACGGAGGAGTAGTTGTTGAGCTTTGCGAGGAACTCGTTCTCTTCGGTGCGTTCGGAGCAGTTCTGCGCGCAGCTGCTGCAGTCATGGGTGCATTCGCTCATGCGTTGATGATTCCTTTCCGGCGTCACGATGCCTTCGACGCCTTGGCTTGATGATGTGTTCCAAAGACGATTTCAAATCGTTCTCCGAAGAACCATTATATCCGACTTTTCGGGAAAGTCAATCCAAAAGATAGGATAGCGCTTCACCGATCTTCTCGTGTACGCAAAGCGTTGCTTCGCGGTCGCGCGGCGTGGGGGAAAGGTTGATGACGATCAGCGTGTCGCCACGGAAATAATCGATCAACCCCGCGGCGGGATAGACCGCAAGCGACGTACCGCCGACGATCATCGTGTCCGCCTCACGGATCGAGCGGATCGCGTCGGTCACGACCGAATTGTCGAGTCCTTCGCCGTACAGCACGACGTCCGGCTTGATGATCCCGCCGCATTCGCAGGTCGGAACGCCCTTCATCGCCATGATCTGATCGAGCGAATAGAATCTGCGGCATTTCGTGCAGTGATTCCGGTAAACGCTGCCGTGCAGCTCACAGACGTGTCTGCTGCCAGCAGCCTGGTGCAGACCGTCGATGTTCTGCGTTACGACCGCGTTGAGCTTGCCGATCTCTTCGAGCTTTGCAAGCGCTTTATGCGCCTTGTTCGGCTTTGCGTCCGGATAGATCAAATATTTCTTGTAGTAATCGTAAAAGATCTCCGGATAGTCTTCAAAGAAGTCGATCGAAAGCAGCGTTTCCGGCGGCACGCCGTACGCCTTGATCGCCTTGAAAACCCCGTCGCTCGAACGGAAATCCGGGATCCCGCTTTCGGTGCTGAGTCCTGCGCCGCCCAGAAAAACGATCTTTTTTGCCTTGTCGATGTACTCACGAAGCGTTGACATGTGTGATCCCTCCATATGATTGAAATATTGCTTACGGTTTGCTATACTGTTTGTATGACAGACAGACGGCGATGGTTTCATACGCGTCCGATGGCGGGCGCTTCGCTCGGCGCGATCCTTGCGGCGATCCTCGGATCGTTTGCACCGGATCGGGTCCTGTTGGTCGTCTGCGCAGTTCTTGTTCCCGTTTCGGCATTCCTGTTCCGCAGAAGAAGCGCGTTCTTTCTGCTGCCGATCGCGGCGTTCGCCGTTTTGGTCCGCATCGTTCTGCTTCCGACGGCGCTCGGCGAAGGTCCGTTCGCTTCCTTCCTGTCCAATCTGCGCGGAAACCTGCTTGCCAACGCCGACGCGCTCTTTCGCGACGAGGCCGCGGCGGCAAGGGGGATCCTGCTCGGCGACCGCTCGGCGATAACGGGGGCGGAGTATGCGCAGTATGCCCAAAGCGGTCTTCTGCATCTGTTTGCCGTTTCCGGACTGCATGTCACGATCCTGGCTGGCATGCTCGGAAAGCTTGTCCGCACGGAGCGCAAATGGCTCTCGTTTGGCGTTCTGACGCTGATTCTGCTGTTCCTTTGCGCGGTCACCGGCTTCTCGGCTTCCGTTCTGCGCGCGGCGTTCGTGCTGATCGCGCTTCGGCTTTCCGTCATGCGGGAACGGCAGGCGGATATGCCGTCCGTGCTCTGCTTTGCGCTCTTTATGACACTTCTCTGCGAGCCGTTTGCGTATCAGACCGTCGGCTTTCAGCTCTCGTTTGCCGCGATGTGCGGGATGACCCTGTTTGCGGCAAAACTCAGAAGAATGCTTCCGAAATCGCTTCGCGCATCGCTCATAGCACGCGCGGTATTCGGGGCGGCAGCCGCCATGATCGGAATGCTGCCGCTGACCGCGTATTATTTCCAAACGCTTGCATGGATCGCGATCCCGCTTTCGATCGTGCTGATCCCGACAATGCCGATCATTCTGCTGTTCGGCTTTTTGTCCGTGCTTTTGTACGGGATTCTGCCGCACGCTGCGGCGGTGCTGTCCTATCCCGCGTACGGTGCTGTCAAGCTGATCGCGATCATCACGCAGGGCTTGGACGTTCCGATGCTGCGCCTTCCCGCGCCGCACATTGCGGTGATCGCGCTCTATTATGCAGCGCTGCTTCTGTGCTCGCCGCTGTTTCTCGAAAACCGAAAGCACCCGCCGTGGATCGGGCTCGGTATGCTTGCGGTCACGGTCGCGCTGTGGTTCCTGTTATAAAAAGAAAGACGGGCAGATGGTTCGCATCTGCCCGTTGTTTGTTTATTTCCGCAGGAAGGCGGGGATGTCCAGCTTGTTTGCGGGACGCTCGTTGTAGTCTCTGCGAACGCCGGCGGAAGGATCGCGGTACAGCGGTTCCGCAGGTTTTCTTTCGGGTTCGGGCATATCGGGCTCGGGCGCTTTCTCGGGCTCCGCATAGGTGCGGGCGGAGAAAGCGTTCTGTGCCGAAGCGGGACCGGGCTGCGGCGCCGCGCCGCCGAACAGACGGGGCTCCGCAAAGCTGCGCTTCGCAGGCGTGCCGCCCATCTGGAGGTCGCTCTTGTCGGGATCGACACGGTCGAAGCCGGTCGCAATGACGGTGATCCGGAGCGTATCGCCCATGCTCTCGTCGATGTCCGCGCCGAAGATGATGTTCGCTTCGGGATCGGCGTTCTCCGCAATGATGCCCGCGGCTTCATTGACTTCGAGCAGGGACAGATCGCTGCCGCCCGTGATGTTCATCAAAATGCCCTTCGCACCCTTGATGGAGGTTTCGAGGAGCGGACTCTCGACCGCCTGACGCGCCGCTTCGCTTGCGCGCTTTTCACCGACGGCGGAACCGATACCCATGTGCGCCATGCCTTTTTCCTTCATGATCGTCTTGACGTCCGCAAAGTCGAGGTTGATCATTGCCGGGACTGCGATCAGATCGGAAATGCCCTGGATGCCTTGACGGAGCACGTCGTCCGCAACACGGAGCGCATCCGGAAGGCTGGACTTGCCGACCAGTGAAATGAGCTTGTCGTTCGGGATCGTGATCAGCGTGTCGACCGCGGGTTTCAGCATTTCGATGCCCTGTTCCGCATTGCGCATGCGTACGCGACCTTCAAACGTGAACGGCTTTGTCACAACGCCGACGGTGAGGATGCCGAGCTCCTTTGCCGCGTCCGCGATGACCGCAGCCGCGCCGGTGCCCGTGCCGCCGCCCATACCGGCGGTGATGAAGATCATGTCGCTGCCCTTCAGCGCTTCCATGATCAGATCGCGGCTTTCTTCCGCCGCCTTGCGGCCGATCTCGGGATCCGCACCTGCGCCGAGACCCTTGGTCAGCTTCTCACCGATCTGGATCTTTTTCTGTCCTGCGCTCAATGCCAGCGCCTGCTTGTCGGTATTGACGGCGATAAATTCCACGCCCTGCAGACCGTACTGGACCATGCGGTTGATCGCGTTGCAGCCTGCGCCGCCGACGCCGACGACACGGATCTGCGCAAAGTTTGTGCTTTCTACGTTGGTTTCAAACATGGATGGTGGTTCCCCCTTTGTTTATTTCGTGAAGAAATCCTTCAATTTTTGCAGAAATGTCTTTTCATCCGGCGTCTGCTGCACCGGACGATCCTCTGCGCGGTTTGCGCGAAGGACAAAGTTCAGAGCGCCGAACGCGCTGCAGTAGTTTGGCGAGGACAGACGCGGCGTCCACGGCATGTCCCGCTTGATCGGAAAGCCCAAAGCCTTCTTGAGAAAGTCGAGCGATCCTCGCATCATCAGCAGCCCGCCGCCGGAAAGATACACGATCGGGCGCGATTCCAGATTGACCTGCAGGTTGTTGAGCTCCTCCCGGATGTGCGCCGCAAGATCGTTCGCACGCGCTTCGATGATGTAGGCGATCGTGCTGTTCTCGACGCGCTTCGTCGCGGTCTCGGAACGGAGGATCTCGGTCTTGTCCCCGTAATCGAGAGAGAAGACGAACCGGCGCTTTGCCTGCTCGGCGGACTGGAGCGTAACGTCCAGCCCGAATGAAAGATCCGACGCGAACTGATATCCGCCCATCGGGATTGTCGCAACGCCGGTCAGCGCGGCGTTTTCGATCACGCAGATATCCGTCTGCCGATAGCCGACGTCGATCAGCACGGCGGGGCGGACGCGCTCCTCCTCGGGGATCAGCATCGTCGCTTCACCGAGGATCCCGCTGACGCACATCGAGATCTCGATCCCGAGATCGTCCAGCGCGTTCTGGATCGTTTCGATATAGTCTTCGCGCACGAACATATGCGCGATCAGTCCCGAGATCTCTTCGGTCATGACGCCCTGCGGCAGCTCCGAAGAGGACACGCCGTCGACCAGGAAAAAGACCGGGGTGCTGTGCATCAGCACATGTCCCGACGGCGTCTCGATCTTCTGAAAGGACAGATTGATCAGCCGGTCGACGTCCGTGGGATCAACGATGCGCGGCTGGTTGCCGAGCGTCAGCGTCATATCCGAAAGGACAAGCTTCGAGAACGTGAGCGGCACGGTCACCGCGATATCGCGGATGCGCGTGCGGGATTCCTGCTCCGCCTGCTGAATCGCATCGACGATCGCGTCGCGCAGGCTCTGCTTGTCCGGAATGGTATCCTCAAGGTATCCGTCGCAGCCGGAAACACCGGCACCGTGCACGACGATGCCGCCTTTATCTAAAACGCTGCCCGAAAGACATACCACCTTCGAACTGCCGATGTCCAATATCGCAGCAGGCTTCATAGCATTCCTCCGCAAAGATAACTATATTATAGCAAAGGATTTCCGAAGTCGCAACATTTTTTCCGCCGGATTCTTGACCGTTTTGAAAATTTTAACATGTAAATGTGTCATAAATGTATTATTTTTGAATACAATCACCACTTTATATGGGGAAACGGCTTGTTTTCCGGATCAAAGAACGGTACAATGACGGCATGCAGGTACTGGATCTCGATCTTGATTTTTTCCTGAGCGACTGCTGTCCGCTTGCACCGAAGGGGGAACGCCCCTCCGAAGACTGCGCAAGTCCGTGGACGGAAGCCGCCGTCGTTTCTTTTTTGGAAAACGGGCTCGGACTCAGCACGGCGCATCCCGTTCCGGGATGCATCACCGAAACGCACGACGGCGCGCTTGCGTTCTGGAAGGCGCGCATGGATGCGCGACAGCTTATAAAGCCCTTCTCGGTCGTGCATGTCGACGCGCACGCCGATCTCGGCATCGGAAAGCCCGGTCCAGGGTTTGTGCTGAACAATGTGCTCGGCATTCCGCCCAAGGAGCGCGATCGCTTTTCCCGCTATTACGAGCAGAAGCAACTCGACGAAGCGAATTATCTGCTGTTCGCGCTTGCGTTCCGCTGGATCGACGCGCTGACGCTCATTCGGGATCCGTTTTCAAGACCCGATCTGCCGCCGTTCTGCGAACGGGACAGGGAAGGCTATCGCCCGATCCGTTTGGAATCGTTCGTTTCCAAGCTCTTTGAAGGGCGTTACGGGCCGGAACCGGAGATCCCGCTTACGGTGTACAGCGATCCCGCCGCAGTCCGCATCCGCGAGCCGTTCGTCTGTATGAACCTTGCGGTCTCGCCGCGCTATGCGCCGAGGAAAACGGACGCGCTGATTCCAATAATCGCGCAATACATGACCCTTGCATAGCACCTGAAATGAATATTGAACAAAAAAGACCGATCCGCTGCAATCCGGATCGGTCTTTGTCGTATTCTTTTGCCGGTCGGCGCGGGCGCTGCGCCGGATCATGAATTGTCTGCCGGTTTACGGCTCTTCAACTGGCAGCCGATCGATCAGCTCGACCACATAACGCAGAATCGATACGGCGTCCTCCGCCGTGATGACGTCGTTGCCGTCGACGTTCGCGTTGCGCGCGCCTTCTGCCGAAAGCGTGTCAAGACCTACGAGAACGCGCAGGATCAAAGCGGCGTCCGCGGCGGTGACTTTCCCGTCGCAGTTTGCATCGCCGGGCAGGATCGCCGCGATTGCAATGTCCTTGGTCTGTGCGGTAAAGTGTTCGTCGGTGAACACCGCCGTATAGCGTCCCAGACCCGGCGTGCCGATCGCCGGTTCGGTTATGACGGAATAGACGGCGGCAACCGTTTCCTCAATGAAGTGGCTGTCGTCATGATCGCAAATGACTTTTCCCGTGACCCGATAACCGTCGGAGGTTTCCGTCCAGACATAGGACGGAGTGCCATATAAATGTCCGAGCGCCGGAACCGGGCGGGTCTCGGTCTCGCCGCAGCGCGAGCAGGCGTGGGTCTCTTCACCATCGTGTTCGCAGGTCGGCGCCGTTGTCTCGCTCCATTCGCTCCAGTCGTGACCGAGCGCCTCAACCGGGATGTCAGCGTACGCGATCTCATTTGTTCCCTGCTCGTCGGAGAAGTATCTGCCGCAGACAGAGCAGTGCCAATACTCGATATTGCCGCTGTCGGTACAGGAGGGGGCAACGGCGGGGAAATGCGTCATCGAATGCGTATGCGGCACTTCCGCGGGATCGGTCGTGTAATAGGTCGCATCGCTGGCAACGCCCTTCCAGAAGCGGACAAAGAGCGCTGACGTGTTGCCGGAACTGCCCGCCCAGAAATACGGACCGTCAACATAGAACGCCATGAGCGGATAGCTGCTGCTCTTGGCAATCTTCGCGCTGCTGGCGTTGGTCTTGACTCCGGGCGTCCAGTCGCAGTTGCCGGACGTGTAAGTCTTATAGCCTGCCAAATAATCGTTGCCGTTTATTCCGAGATACATGCCCGTCGCGACATTCTGCATGGAATAATAACTGCCATGCGGCTCCATGGTAAACACATAGGTGTCCGAAACATCCTTCAGCGTCGTACCGTCCAGAACGGCGCCGGTCACCGCGTACTGATCGCAGTTGTATGAGCCCTCGATCGCCGTGCCGTCGGAGCTGACAGATACGCTCTTCATGACGTACATGGGCGAGCTGGAGGAGTTCACCGTGCGATAGGTGATAACATAGTTTCCGGACCAGTCGTCCGGCGCTTCGCTGACCAATTTGTAGACAGGTGCGCCGACGCCTTCTTCCACACGGGAATAGACGGCGTACAGCGTGACGTCGTCGGTCACCCTGTATTCGGCGCCGGATGCGTAGAAGACCGGTTTACGGTCCGTTTCCTCCGGGATCCGGGTATCCGTCCACCCGATATACGTCCATCCGGCGGGATTAACGGTCACGGAGGAGGGAAGGGTGATATTGTCGCCGTGCAGGGCGGTCGTTTGACCTTCGGCGGCGCCGGAAGCGACGTAACAGACAGTATGAACTGGCTTTGGCGCAAAGATGACCATGACCGTACAGTCGCTTTCGGGTTTCACGCGGACAATGTCTTCGCGGATGGTTGCGGTTGCCGTGCCGCTTATGACCTCATAGCCCGCAACATAGTATCCTTCTGCAGGCACGCAGGTGATCTTGGTATCTTCGACCGAAACGGTGCCCCATGCTTCGTTGTTGGAGATCGCAGTCACAGTATAGGGAGAGGCAAGCTTGATGCCGATATACTGCAGATTGCTGTCGGCGTCGGAAGGCGGATTGAACACGCCGTCGACCGGCTTGACGGCGATCGCGCCGCCGCCCTTGATCGTACAGGCGTTTCCGGTAAAGATGATCGGGGAGAGCAGATCCCAGGGATTCTGCACACCGTTGTATTGGGAAGGATCGTAGCCTTCCTGCGCCTTGAACCCATAGATGCCGCCGTACTGATCCTGCGAGGCGTTGGCGGTCACGGCGACACGGAACGCCTTGACGAACTCGGAGCAGCTCACGCCGGTCGCGGCAGTGATCGCATTGACCTCGCTGGAGGTATACGCATCGGAGATCTGTTGGTAAATCGTATTGCCGAACCGTGTGTAAAGATACTGCGCAAAGAAGGAGACCTGCGCATAGAGCGCGAGAACGTCAGATATGCTGTTGCTCCAGTTATACATGGAGTATCCGTTGTGAAGCTGGAAACTGCTCTGATACTCGAACTCCGCGGGTGGGTTCAGCCAGTCGTTATTGGTGGAATAGTAATAGTTTTCCCAGGACTGGATGCGGTCGACGACGGAGCTGCCGGGATAGCAGATCTCTTCCGCTGCGGCGGAGAAGCACTCGTTGAGCCAGGTGTCCATGTTGCTGGTGTTGGAGTAGTTGATCAGATGCTGATACTCGTGCACCATGGTGCTGTAGGTATCGTCCATCCGCTTGTAGACATTGCCGCTGTTGGGATTCTTGTAATAGACGCCCGGATAGGTGTCGATGTTCAGGATCGGCAGATTGTTGTAGTACAGATCGTACGCATAGAAGAAGCCCGCGACGTAGCCGCCGGAGCCGTTCCAGCCCTCGTCGATGTTGTAATACAGCATGTGCAGCTTGCCGTCGCCGTCGCCCTTTTCATGGTCGCCGAAGGAGGACTGCATCAGATCGAACTTGGAATCAAACTCATCTGCCGCCATCTTGGCGTACGTCGCGTCGATCTCATCCAGCGGATAGGTGTTGCTTGCGGAGGAGACGGGCGTCCAGATATAGCAGTGTTCGCCGACATAAAGACATTCGAACTCCATGCTGTCGCTGCCGGTGGGAGAATAGGTTTCCGCAATCGAGAATGTCTTGGTATCGCCGACAGAGAAGGACGACGCTTTCACGGGCGACGGTGCGGACTTGCGCGGCTCGGTGGGTTTTTCAAGCTGCGAATCGATATCGATTTTGAAGATCGGCAGCTCGGTATCCGGCAGTCTGTTCATATCCGGATTCGGAACGATGTTCGGCTCGACGGTCGTTTGGATGAGACCGGTCAGGTTGCCGGTGGAAAGGGAATTGGAAGCGGTCGTAGAAGGATTATAGATCACGACGTAATCGCCTTCATATCCGTCGGTCGGGTCTTCGTCAACAATGACGGTGTTTTGAACGCCTCTGACGGCTGACGGCTGTGCCGAATCTTCCGCTTTTGCGGCGGGAAGCATCGGCGAAACAAGGCAGAGGATCAGAAGAACGGACAGAATTGTGCGCAGTGCTTTCATGGGGATCTCCTTTTCGGCTTTGTTTGTGCAAATAATTAATACATTATACCATATCTTTAAGCCATTGTCCATTGATTCGTCAAATAATACGGCATTGTCCGTTCGGCGCGGCAGTTGACGCTTGTATCATACGCAGATTCGTGTTATACTGTTTGGGAAAGAGAAGTCTGGGGGAAGACGTACGATGAAATGGCTGGAGCTGACGGTCTATACGACCGACGCAGGGCTGGATACGGTCTGTGCCGCACTGAACGGCGCGGGCATCACGGGACTTTCCATCGAGGAGAGCCATGAAAAAGCTTACGCGTTTTTGCGCGAGGCGGCGATTTTTTGGGACTTTGCCGACAAAGAAAAAATCGGCACGGACACGCCCTGCGTTAAGGGCTATGTTGCGGACTGCCCGGAGAATCTGCCGACCGTCGAAGCCGCGAAGGCGGCGATCGAACGCCTGAAAACGCTCGACTTTCCATTCGATCTCGGCGCGCTTTTCATGACCGTCGTTTCGGTCGACGAAGAGGACTGGGCGAACAACTGGAAAAAGTATTATAAACCGCTTCCGATCGGGAGCCGGCTTCTGGTTCTGCCGTCTTGGGAGGAGCGTCCCGAAACGGATCGCATCGTCTTGAAGCTTGATCCGGGCATGGCGTTCGGCACCGGCGCGCACCACACGACACGGATGTGCCTGGAGTTTCTTGAAAAGACCGTGAAGCCGGGCGATACCATGCTCGATCTCGGCTGCGGCAGCGGCATTCTTTCGATCGCGGCGCGCCTTTTGGGCGCAGTCGAGGCGACGGCAGTGGATATCGACCCGATCGCGGAATCGATCGCGTACGAGAATGCCGAGATGAACGGCATCGGGAAAGAGCATTATACGGTTCTGATCGGCAACGTGCTCAATGATACGCGGCTGCAGAAGAAGATCGCGGGACAGTATCCGGTCGTTGCGGCGAACATCGTCGCGGACGTTATCATCGCGCTCGCACCGATCGCGCGTCCGCTCGTGGCGCCGGGCGGCGTGTTCCTTGTTTCCGGCATCATCGACGAGCGCGTCGACGAGGTCGTAAAGGCACTGAACGACAGCGGCTTCACCGTTTCGGAGCACAGCGGCGCGGAGGGCTGGAACGCGTTCCTCTGCAAATAATATGCATCGCTTTTTCACGAATGAGATCCAACCGAATACAGCAGTCGTCCGCGGCGACGATGTGAAACATATCGCAAAGGTCCTGCGTCTGCGCGCGGGCGATTGCGTGCAGCTATGCGACGGACGGGGAAACGAATGCGACGCGTCCATCGCGTCTGTTTCGTCCGACGCCGTGACGTTCGATACGCAGCTGTGGCGGAAAGCGGCAACCGAACCGGAAACGGAGGTTACGCTGTTCCAGTGCCTGCCAAAAGCGGGAAAGATGGAAACGATCATCCAGAAATGCGTTGAGCTCGGCGCGTGCGGATTTGTGCCGGTGCAGTCGGAGCGCTGCGTCGTCGTGCTGAAGCCCCCGTACGAGGGCAGGATCGAGCGCTGGCAGCGCGTGAGCGAGGAGGCGGCAAAGCAGAGCCGACGCGGTGTGATCCCGTGGGTCTCGCTTCCGGCGCCGTTGAACGGACTCGATTTTTCGAGATTAGATACCGTGCTCGTCGCATTTGAAAACGAGCATACAGTCTCGCTGAAAACCGCGCTGCGCGAACGCTGCGGAAAGCGCGTTGCGATCGTGATCGGACCGGAGGGCGGATTCTCCGACGCGGAAATCGAAACATTGATCCAAAAAGGCGCAAGGACCGTTTCGCTCGGGACGCGCATTCTGCGCACCGAGACGGCGGGCATGGCGATGCTTGCGCAGATCCTGTACGAGGTGGAACCGTGAGAGCCGCATTCTATACCCTTGGCTGCAAGGTCAACCATTACGAAACGCAGGCGATGGAGGAGCTGTTCAAAAAAGCCGGACATGCCGTTGTTCCGTTTGAGGACGTGGCGGACGTTTATATCGTCAACACCTGTACGGTCACGGCGGTCAGCGACAAGAAATCGCGGCAGATCCTGTCCCAGGCGCACCGTCGGAATCCGGACGCGCTGATCGTCGCCGTCGGCTGCTATGCCGAGGTTGCCAAGGATGCGGTTTCTGCGCTTCCCGGTGTCTCGCTCGTGCTCGGTACCGAGGGCAGAAAGGATATCGTGCGCCTTGTTGAACAGGCTGTCGACGGCTGCGCGACGCCCGCTTATCCGGCGCCGTTCGAACGCCGCTGCTTTGAGGAGCTTTCCGCGCAGAAGGACAGCCGCACCCGCGCGACGCTGAAGGTGCAGGACGGCTGTGTAAGCTTCTGCAGCTACTGCATCATTCCGTTCGCCCGCGGCGCACTGCGTTCGCGTACGCTCGAAAGCACGAAGCATGAACTGACGACGCTTGCCGAAAACGGTTACCGCGAGGTCGTGCTGACCGGCATCCAGCTTTCGGCGTACGGCGTCGATCTTCCGGACAAGCCGGAGCTTTCCGATCTGATTACGGCGGCGGACACGATTCCGGGCATTTTCCGGCTGAGACTGGGCTCCTTGGAGCCGCGCGTGATCACGGACCGGTTCTTGGCGGTCGCGCAAAACAGCCGCACGCTCTGCCGGCAATTCCATCTGTCGCTGCAGAGCGGATCGGATACGGTTCTCTCCCGCATGAACCGCCGCTATACGACGACGGAATACCGCGACGCGGTCGAACGCATCCGCGCATGCATGCCGGACGCCGCGATCACGACGGATATCATCGCCGGCTTTGTCGGGGAGACGGAGGAGGAGCACAAGGAGACCATGCGCTTTGTTGAGGAGATCGGCTTTGCGCGGATCCATGTGTTCCCGTATTCACGGCGCAAAGGCACGAAGGCGGACGCCATGGAAGGGCATCTGCCGCGCGCGCTGAAGGAAGCGCGCACCAAAGAGCTGATCGCGCTCGGGGAACGGCTGGAGGAAGCCTTCATCGACCGACAGCTCGGAAAGACAGTCGACGTCATCATGGAGGACGACGGAACCGGTTATACCGGCAATTATATCCGTGTGCGGTGCGAAGGCGCATGCGGAGAAACGATTCGGGTCAAACTGACCGCGCGGGAGGGAACGACCGCGATCGGCATTAAAGAATAGGAGGACTTTACCATGTGTTTGTTCTGTAAGATCGCAGCGGGGGAGATCCCCTCGAAGAAAGCGTACGAGGATGAGAGCGTTTACGCGTTCCACGACATCGCGCCGCAGGCGCCTGTGCATATCCTTGTGATCCCGAAAACGCATATCGAGAGCGCACAGCAGCTGACGCGTGAAGACGACGCACTGCTCGGGCATATGTTCGAGGTCGCAAGAAAGATCGCCGCGGAAAACGGGCTGGACAAGACCGGCTACCGGCTGATCACGAACATCGGCGCGGACGCGGGACAGAGCGTGCCGCATCTGCATTTGCATCTGATCGGCGGAAAAACGCTGAAATGGGACAACTGAACGGTTGCAAATCCGACATCATTCGCGTATAATGAGGCAGATTATCGGGAACGGGGAGAGCATATGACGGCAACACTGGACGAAGCAAAACGCATTCATTTCATTGGGATCGGCGGCTGCAGCATGAGCGGCATCGCCCGCATTCTGAAGGCACAGGGGCACGAGGTCACGGGGAGCGACCGCGGACACACACAGTTTACGGACCGGCTCGAACAGGACGGCATCACCGTGTATTACGGGCACAGCGCCGAACAGGCGAAAAACGCCGATCTGATCGTGTATTCCGCCGCGATCAAGCCGGACAATCCGGAACGCGTTTACGGGCGCGAGCACGGCATTCCCGAACTTGAACGGAGCGTTGCTTTGGGACAGCTTTCCGCACGCTTTCATGAGGTCGTCGCCGTCGCGGGCTGCCACGGCAAGACCACGATCACGTCCATGCTGGCTTTTGTCAACGAGGAAGCAAACCTCGACGCGACGGTCCATGTCGGCGGTTTCATGGAGCTTTTGGGCGGCGGCGTGCGGCTTGGAAAGAGCGATCTCTTTATCACCGAGGCATGCGAGTACGTCGAAAGCTTTCTGACCCTAAAGCCCACGATCGCCATCGTCAACAACATCGACGACGACCATCTGGATTATTACGGCGACATTGATCATATCATCGCGGCGTTCCGCAAATTCCTCGCCCTGGTGCCGGAAAGCGGAACGATCCTTGCCTGCATGGACGACGTCTATGTACGCGAGCTTCTTCCGGAACTCGGCAAAAACGTCACGACTTACGGCTTGAGCAAAGGCGATATCCATGCGGATCGGATCGCTTTCGATGCGCTGGGGCATCCGTCCTTTGATCTGTACGATCATAACGAGAAGATCGGCAGAGTGCAGCTTCGCGTGCCGGGACGGCATAATGTGATCAACGCGCTTGCGACCTATGCGGTGTCGAAGCTCTGCGGCGTCACGTTCGAACAGTACGCGGACGCCATGGAGCGTTTCCGCAATACGAGCCGCCGCTTTGAGCTGCTCGGCGAAAAGAACGGCGTCAAGGTCTTTCATGATTACGGACACCATCCGAACGAGATCAAGGAAACGCTTGCCGCGGCGACGCACGTCCCGCACGGACGGATCTTCTGTGTGTTCCAGTGCAACAGCTACACCCGCGCAAGAACGCTGTTCTGCGAGCATGTGACCTGCTTTGCGGATGCGGATGAGGTGCTTGTGCCGGATATCTATCCCGGCAGGGAGGTCGATACCGGCATCGTCCATGCGCGCGATATGGTGGCGGGCATCAACCGCGAAACGCACAATGCGCAGTATCTCGGAACGTTCGAGAACATCGCGGCATACCTCAACGAGCACGCCGTTCCGGGCGATATCGTCATTACGGTCGGCAGCGGCGACGTCTATCGTCAGTCGCAGAAACTGTTATAAAACGGAGGGGGACGGTCGCAATTGGATCGTCCCCCAAAATATATGAAAAAAACGCAATTCGGGTCTTGACAATTCATAACCGAACCGCTAAAATAACAAAGTACGCAAAAGTGTACATGCGCTTGTAGCTCAGTGGATAGAGTGCCCGGCTACGAACCGGTAGGTCGCAGGTTCGAATCCTGCCAGGCGCGCCATGTCGAGTGGTGATAACGGATTTCGTTATCACCACTTTGTTTTTACCGATGGATGATCAGATAAAATGAAATACTTGCGAAAAGCGGTCGATGTTGATAGAATAAAACAATCGAAAGGAGGCGCGGAATGAGGATCCTGCTTGTAGAAGACGATCAGGCGATTGTTGAGACGCTCTCGGAGTTTCTGGAAAGCGAGGGCTTTTCGATCACGTCGAAATCGTCGGAAAAACCGGCGATCGCAGCGATCGATGCGGCGCCGTTCGATCTTGTGCTGCTGGACGTATCGCTTGCGCGGGGAAGCGGATTCCCCGTCTGCGAAGCGGCAAAGGCAAAAGGAATCCCCGTGATCTTCCTGACCGCGTCCGGCGATGAAAACAGCGTGGTCAAAGGGCTCGACATGGGTGCGGACGACTATATCACCAAACCGTTCCGCCCGCGGGAGCTTGTTTCGCGCATCAGAAGCGTGCTGCGCAGAAGCGGCGCGGAATCCGTGCTGCAAGTCGGCAACGGCGTTGCGGTCGATCCGGATCGCGGCGTCGTGACAAAGGACGGCGGCGAGATCAAGCTTTCCGCACTGGAATTTCGGCTGCTGATGGCGTTTCTGAACCATCGCGGCAAGCTCATGACGCGGGAAAAGCTTTTGGAGGACATCTGGGACATCGCGGGCGATTTCGTCAACGACAACACGCTGACCGTGTACATCAAGCGCCTTCGGGTGAAGCTCGGCGACGATCCGCAGGATCCGCAGATCATCAAAACCGTACGCGGGCTCGGGTACCGCATGGACTGATATGTTTCGGAATCGGGAACTGAAAATCGAATGGATCATAGACGCCGCGCTGACGGTTCTGCTTTCCGCGGCAGGGTTCTTTGTGCATCCGCTTGCCGGCGTTTTGCTTCTTGTGCTCGGCGGAGGGCTAACCGCGCTGCATCTGTTTCTCGGACGCCGGCGTTATGCAAGGATCGACGCGCTTTCAAAGAGCGTCGACCGTGTGCTGCACGAACAGGATCGGATCCTGATCACGGACAGCGAGGAGGGCGAGCTTGCGATTTTAACCGCCGAGATTCGCAAGATGACCGTGCGCATGAAGGAACAGACCGAGCAGCTGAAGGACGACAAGCGCCTTCTGTCCGACGCGATCGCGGACCTGTTTCACCAGATTCGGACGCCGCTGACCTCCATGAACCTCATTGTATCGCTGCTTTCCGAGGACGACCTTCCGATGGAAAAACGGCTTCGGTATCTGCATGAGCTCAAACAGCAGCTTATGAGGATCCAATGGATCACGGAAACGCTTTTGAAACTCTCCAAGCTGGACGCCGAAACGGTGCGGTTCCGCCCGGAGCCGATCGCTGCAAAGGAGCTCATCGAACAGGCGGCGGAGCCCCTTGCAATCCGCATGGAATTGATGGACATTGCCTTTGCAATCGAGGACGACGGTGCTGTGCTTTCGGTCGATCGGGCATGGACCGTTGAAGCGCTTTCCAACATTCTGAAAAACTGCATGGAGCATACGCCCGAAGGCGGGAAGATCACGGCGCGCGTAGAGGAAAGTCCGGTGTTCTGCCGCATTACGATCAGCGATACCGGAACGGGCTTTGATCCGGAGGATCTTGCGCATATCTTCGAGCGCTTCTACCGCGGCAAAAACGCAGCGGACGACAGCATCGGGATCGGGCTTGCGCTTTCGCGTGAGGTGATCGCCGCACAGGGCGGCACGATCGTTGCAAAGAACGCCGACACAAGCGGCGCGCAGTTTGTGATCACGTTCTATAAGGCAGTTCTATAAAAAACAAAAAAGTATTTTTGTGACAGTCACCGAACTGTCACTTTTCTTTTGTACAATGGTTGCAGAAGAACCGAAGGAGGTCATTTTCATGGAGATTTTGAAGGTCGAAAACCTGACGAAGATATACGGCGCGGGAAACGCTGAGGTCCGCGCATTGGACGGTGTATCGTTTGCGGTGGAGAAGGGCGAATTCCTTGCGATCATCGGTCCGAGCGGCAGCGGTAAATCGACGCTTTTGCATGCGCTCGGCGGCGTCGACCGACCGACGTCCGGCAAGGTCTATATGAACGGGCAGGACGTCTACGCGCAGAACGAGGAGCAGCTTGCGATCTTCCGCCGCCGTCACGTCGGGCTCATCTACCAGTTCTATAACCTGATTCCGGTGTTGAACGTGGTCGAAAACATGACGCTGCCGGTACGCATGGACGGGCGCAGGGTCAATGAGGAGCGCTTGAACGAGCTTCTGCACTTGCTCGCATTGGAGGATCGCAAAAATAATCTGCCCAATCAGCTTTCCGGCGGACAGCAGCAGCGCGTTTCGATCGGACGGGCTTTGATGAACGCGCCGGAGATCGTGCTTGCCGACGAGCCGACCGGCAACCTCGATTCCAAAAACAGCCGCGAGATCGTGGAGCTTTTGAAACTATCCAACCGCAAGTACAACCAGACGCTGATCGTCATCACGCACGACGAGCAGATCGCGCTGCAGGCGGACCGCGTGATCGCGATCGAGGACGGCAGGATCACGAAGGACGAGCGCATCCGGAGGGCGCAGGCATGAACATTCTGCATACCTTTACACGGCGCGCGCTGAAGAAGAACCGCATGCGCACATGGGTCACAATCATCGGCATCATGCTTTCGATGGCGCTTTTGACCGCAGTCATCGAAGGCGCGTACAGCGGACTGGTCTATATGCGCGGCGTGACGACAGAGGACACGGGCGACTGGCACGGCTACTTTTGGGGGCTGGATGATTCGACCGCGCAAAGCGTCAAAGATCAGGACTTTATAGAGGATGTCGTGATGACATGGCGACTGATCGGCTATGAGGCGAAGGATCCCGAAACCGAACGTCAGCCGATCTTTGTCGATGCGCTCGAAGGCGATTCGACGCTGATCGCAAGCCGCATCAAAGAAGGCAGAATGCCCGAAAACGATCGTGAGCTGATCCTCTCGAGCAATTTCTACAATTTTTCGCGGGAGACGGATTTTTCCGCGTATGAGGTCGGCAAAACGATCACTCTGTCAATCGGCAATCGTATGAGCCCGGACGGCGAGCCGCTTTCCGAGTATGATTCGATGTGGGAGGGCGAGACCGTCGACGATGCCGTTCCCATGACCTATACGATTGTCGGCGTCTATCGGAGCTTCGATCCCTCGGTGCAGGGCACGGGCTACCGCGCGCTGACCAAAGGACGGGGGACGGGCGCGTGCTCCGTGTTCTTCAAGGTCAGGCATCCGTACTTCTTCAAGAGCGTCATGGATCGTCAGACGGTATCCGAGAACTGGCGCAAGAACGCCTCGCTGATGCGGTTCTACGGCGTGTTCAATGACGACGTCATTGTCAGTGTGCTCTACGGCTTTACGGCAGTGCTGGTCGTGCTCGTCATGTTCGGCTCAATCTCGCTGATTTACAACGCGTTTTCGATCTCGGTCGCTGAGCGCCCGCGGCAGTTCGGCATCTTAAAATCGATCGGCGCGACGAAAAAGCAGATCCGCGCGTCGGTGCGCTATGAAGCGCTGGTGCTTTCCGCGATCGGCATCCCGATCGGGCTCATCATCGGCTGCGCGGGCATCGGGATCACGCTGTGGGCGATCCGCGATACCATTTCGGCGTTGATGCCGAATGCCGAAACACAGATGCGCCTTGCGCTGCATCCGATCGCGCTTTTGATCGCCGCAGTGATTGCGCTCATCACGGTGCTGATCTCCGCCGCGGTTCCCGCACGGCGGGCGGCGCGGCTGCAGCCGATCGAAGCGATCCGCCAAAGCGCGGACGTCAAGACGAAAGCGAAGGAGGTCAGAACCTCCAAGCTCACCGAGAAGCTGTTCGGCTTCGAGGGCGCGATGGGCGCGAAGAACTTCAAGCGCAACAAAAAGGGCTATCGCGCGACGGTGCTGTCGCTGTTTATGAGCGTAGTGCTGTTCATCTCCGCCTCGTCGTTCTGCGCCTACCTCACCGATATGGTCAAGACGGTTGCCGAAAGCAGCAATGTCGACGTGTTCGCCTATGTGCCGGTTTATGCCGCAAAGGACGTGATGCAGCAGATGCGTACGTTCGACGGCGTCACGCGGTCGGCGTATTTCTACCCTGTGGGCAACACATACAAAACCGACCCCGCGCTTCTGACCGACGCCTATAAAGCCGTGCCGACACAAGCGGAACCGGCGATTGCAAACCTGGAGGTGCTCTATCTGGAGGACGAGGCGTTCCGTGCGCTGTGCAAGGCAAGCGGCGTCGATCCGGAGCCGTACTTTGCGGAAGACTGCCCCTACGGCGTTTTGATGAACACGGGAATCACGCAGCAGGTGATTGACGGAAAGCGTGTGAAGTATTACCGCTACGATTTGTTCCGCGACGATGCGCTGCCTGTGTCGGTGGAGACGAGGGAAATCCCAAAACGCGACGGCTTTGTCTGGGAATATATGTATGACCATGAAGCGGAAGAAATGAAGGTCGCCTACTATCCGGAGGAATACTGGCGGCAGGCGATGGCGGCAGCTGCGGAAACGCATTCGTATACGCTCGACCGCGAAAAAGCGGACGCGATTCTCACGGAAGACGAGGCGAGCGTGCCCGTGACCTACTCGTTCGACGCGTTTGTACAATCCGACGATTTCTGCATCCCGACCGATCGCGCGTCGCTGATCTATCCGTTCTCCCGTCTGCCGGAAGCGACGTACAAGAGCGAATCGCAGGCGCAGCTGTACTTTCAGACGACCGATCACAAGGACCTTCGGGAAGCGCTTTTGAAGCTGTTCGAAGCGTCGGATTTCAAGTACAACGCCTATGCGGGCGACGTCGCCGAGGAGCGCGAGCAGAGCCGCATGATCGTCGGCGTCGTCAACGTGTTCGCCTACGGCTTCATCATCCTGATCTCGCTGATTGCGGCGGCAAACGTGTTCAATACGATCAGCACGAACATCATGCTGCGGCGCAGGGAGTTCGCAATGCTGAAATCGATCGGCATGACGGAGAAGGGCATGCGGAAGATGCTGAGCTACGAGTGCGTGATCTACGGACTGCGCGCGCTGCTTCTGGGTCTTCCGGTCTCGGTCGGCGTGACGTTCCTGATTCACAGGATCGTTGCGCAGGAGCTGCAGCGCGGGTTCTACGTGCCATGGCACAGCATCGCGATCGCGGTCGGCTCGGTGTTCCTCGTCGTGTTTGCAACGATGCTCTACGCGCGGAACAGGCTTAAAAAGGACAACCCAATCGACGCCTTGAAGAACGAGAATCTATAAAAGCAAAGACCTTTCGCTGCGACACCATTAAGCGCAAAACAGCCGCCGATAAAACGGCGGCTGTTCCTGTATTTCGGATTATACATATATCAGATCGTTTCTTATGATCTCTTCGATTTGGTTACGGATATTGTTGACCGCGCCGACCCACGTCATCTGATCCCTTCGTTTCAGGTCTTCGGTCACGCCTTGCGCCTGCTTCATTTTCTCGGTCAGGTTCCACATCATATTACAGAACACATGAAGTTTTTTCAAACGGGGACACGATCGATTTTTCGGATTTTGAAAATGAAAAACTGCCAAAGAGAATTGCTGCATGCATACAAAAAACTCGGAACTCCTCGGTTCATAGCAAGTCGAATGGTTTCCGATCTTTTGTTTTCATAGAAATTACATTTTCGTTACATACGCGCGTGTCGCTTGTGTGCGAAATATGGTAAACTTGAGATAACGAATCGAAGGAGAATGCTATGAAAAACAGGATTCTTGTGGTGGAAGACGATGCGGCGATCCGCGACGCGGTGCTTTTAAATCTGCAGTTTGCGGACTACGACGCCGTTGCGTTCGACGACGGCAGAAAGGCGGCGGATGCGCTCGAAGACGATCACGCGTATGACCTTGCGCTTTTGGACATCATGTTGCCCGGCATGGACGGGTTTGAGTTGTTCGGGATCATGGAGCGATTTGGCATCCCTGTCATCTACATGACCGCAAAGACGGATTCCGCATCGGAGATTAAGGGGCTACGCGACGGCGCCGAGGACTATATCGTAAAGCCGTTCGATCCGTTGACGCTCATGGTGCGCATCGAAAAGGTCCTGAAGCGCGTCGGCAAGTGGAACGCCGTCTACCGCGTCAAGGATATCGTCGTCAACACCGAAACGCACACGGTCACGAAGGGCGGCGAGCCGATCGAGCTGCAGCCGCTGGAATTTGACGTGCTCGTTGCGCTTTTGCGTCACAAGAACATGACCGTTTCGCGCGAACGGCTCCTTAACGAGGTATGGGGCTTTGACTACCTCGGTGAGACGCGCATGGTCGACGTCAAGATCTCCGCGCTCAGAAGAAAGCTCGATCTGGAGGATGCGATCCGCTCCATCCATAAGCTCGGGTATCGGCTGGAGGATCGGTAAATGAAACTGTATCAACGCATTACGCTGCTCGTTTCGATCGTCCTGACCGTCGTCATTCTTGCGGTATCGCTGTCGCTGCTGCTGTTCGCGAAAAATACGATCCTGTCACTGTCGACGGAACAGGTGCAGCGCAAGCAAAAGACGCTGCGCACCTCGTTTTCCGAGATGGCGAACTATTACGCGCGCAGCGACGATTCCGAAGCCGTGCACAATTCGCTGATCAAACTCTGCTTTAACCGCTTTTCGGACCAAAGCTCCGTGCTGATGCGCGAGGGCAAGCCGGTCTCAACCGGCGTGACGATCGATCCGTCCGCCTATGTCACGCCGGACAGCGAAGCGTTTTCGGAAGGCACGCCGGTCGCAATTACCGTGCAGGGCAGAAACCTGCTGATCGCGGGCAGCAGCACATCCGTCGGTACGGAATCCTACTCCGTTTATGTGGTCGAGGACATTACGGACACCTACGCCCGCATTCAGCGCATGGCGTGGATCTTTGCGGGCGTCAGCATCGCTGCGATCGCGCTCGGCGCAGGCGCCGTCACGCTGCTCGTCCGGCGGAGCACCAAGCCGATCACCGCGCTTTCCGGCGTCGCGAAGGAGATCGCCGACGGCGCGTATGAAAAGCGCGTCGCCGTTCGCACAAAAGACGAGATCGGAACGCTTGGCGAGGATTTCAACCGCATGGCGGACGCGGTGGAAACGAAGATTTCGGAGCTTTCCGAGCGCAACGAACGGCAGCGCCTGTTTATCGGCGGCGTCACGCACGAGTTCAAAACGCCGATGACCGGATTGATCCTGCACGCGGGGCTTCTGCGCCGCGCGAACCTCTCCGAGGACGAGCGCGACGCATCGCTTGCGCATATTGAAGCGCAGACGCAATGGCTCGAACGGCTGACGCAGAACCTTTTGAAGCTGTTTACTTCGGACGAGGAGATCGAGCTTGAGAGCGTCCGGATCCCGGAATTGCTGGAAACCGTCGAAGAAGGCGTTGCGCCGAAATTGAAAGAAAAGGGCGCAGCGCTTACCGTGCAATGCGAAACGGACACGCTCGTGCTGAATCCCGATTTGATGCATTCCCTTCTCAACAATCTGATCGTCAACGCGGCGAACGCCTACGACGCGGACACGCCCGAAAAGCCGATCGTGCTTTCGGTCACCGGCAGGACGTTTTCGGTGTCCGATCGCGGCAGAGGCATTCCGAAGGAGGTGCAGGACCGCATCTTCGAGCCGTTCTTCCGCGTGGACAAGAGCCGCAGCAAGAAGCAGGGCGGCAGCGGGCTCGGGCTTGCGCTCGTCAAAACGATCGCCGACGCGCACGGCGCGACGATCACCGTGGACAGCGAACCCGGCAAGGGTACGACGGTTTCCGTTACGCTGCCGTAATGTATATGCGCGCAGCGCAATTCATGTGCGAAGCACAATTCACGGCGCAGCCGATACATGCACAGCGTGCAATTCATGCGGCAGCGCCGCAATTCATTCCAATATCGATAACGGATGAATTGCCTTCGGCATGAATTGACCTTACGGTCATGAATGGATCATTGATCGTGAATTGTCCCTTCGGGACATGAATTGACCTTACGGTCATTTGACATAACACAACTTGATTACACTTTCATTACACTTTAGTGATGTTTTTCCCGCGGGCGTCCGGTAAGCTGAAGGCAGAAAGGGAAAGGAGAAACCCCATGAAAAAACATGTTTTCTGCATTCTGCTTGCAGCGCTGCTGCTTCTTGTCGCCTGTCAGCCGACGCCGGACAGCCCGATCGTGGTCGGCAAGGACAACGAGGCAATGATCGAAAAAGCGAAGGAGACGAGCGCACCCGTATCGGTCGGGACCGCATTACGGGAGCAGCTCGGCTGTCCGGAAGTGTTTTCGGTTTCGATTGCCGATGAAGCGAAAAAGATCAGGATCACCGGCGAAGCGCCGATTATGCTGCCGGATACGGATGCAATGCCGCTTCTGTACGTGCAGGCGGGCAGATTCGATCAGGAACAGGTGTACGCCTTCTTCCGCACGCTTACCGCTGGGCAGGAAATGTACGAGCTCCCGACCGCTACGCCCAAAGAATACATTGCGAAACTCATTCAGGAGGAGCAGGAACATCTGGATCAGCTCTTAGCCGAAGGCAAGGGCGAGGATGACTTTGAGGTCCGCGCATACCGGGAGAACATCCAGGCGCTTGAGAAGGAGTATCAGACGGCGCCCGAAACGGTTGCGCTCGTGCCGAACGACGGCACGCTGAAGCCATACGAATACACGTTTGCGGGCAAGCAGCGCGGAACGGGAACCTCGGTTCTGGCGATCGGCAAGCCCTTTACAAACGAAGGCAGCTGGTTTCAGGTGACCAACGACGCCGATTATGCCGACGCAGGCAGCTATACCTTTATCGACGAGGACGGCAACGAGCAGTCTTTATCGCCCATGAGTTCGTCCAATCTGGAGTATGCCCGGGAGAGCGGTCATATGGTCGGCTCTTATACCGGGAGTACCGCCCTGCTGGACGTCACCGGGCAAAGCGAAACCGGTGAAGCCGCCGTGCTTCCGGACGGAGTCATGATAACTGGGTATTTGGAGCCGGAAACCCTGCTTCTTTCCGTCACGCCCGCCGAAGCCAGACGGCAGGCGGAAACGCTGATGCAGGAATGCGGGGTGACGGATATGTTCGTGGACGGCGTATATCTTCTGACCGATCGGCAGCATATCGATCCCGAATGGTGGCGGGAGGAAGACCTTGCGGAACTGCGCGCCAAGCCCGAGCAACAGGTATATGCCGTGCGTTTCTTGCGGCGGGCGGAAGGCGTTCCGGTGGAAAGCTATTTCGGCGCCAGCCAGGCGCGGACCGATGACAGCGGCTACGGACCGGAGTGGTTTTACGAGGTGCTGGAGGTTGGCGTCGACGACGGCGGCATACAGTCCGTGTACTGGGTCGCGCCGCTGACGACGGAATCCGTCATCACCGATCACGCCGCGCTCCTGCCGTTTTCCGATGTGCGCGGGATCTTTGAAAAGATGCTGCCCGTGATCTATGCAAACTATGCTATGGATCTGGAATGGGATATCGAAATCGAGGAGGTACGGCTGTGCCTGTGGCGTATCTTTGATCGGAATTCCTTTACCCGCGGAATTCTGGTCCCGGCATGGTGCTTCTACGGCAGGATCAACGGGGACAGCGGCACCGAGTTTCAGCCGATCCTGATCGTCAACGCCGTCGACGGCACGATCATTGATCCGGTGCTCGGATATTGAAGGGAGGACAGGCATATGAAAAAGCACATTTTCATCATTCTGCTTGCAGCGCTGCTGCTTCTTGCCGCCTGTCAGCCGACGCCGGACAGCCCGATCGTCGTCGGCAAGGACCAGAGCGCGATGATCGAAAAGGCGCAGGAGGATTCGCCGTATGCGTCTCCCGAAACGGGGGAGCAGGCGGTCGACTGGTATGCGCGGCTCAATGCGCCGAAGCGATATACGACTTCGCTGACGAGCGCGGGCGGACATCTGACCGTGGAGGTTGACGCGCCGGTGATATTGCCGGACGTCGAGCTGCCGGTCGTTCGGATTGCGCCTTATGTGTTTACCGACGAGGACGCACAGCGTTTTGTGACCGCACTTTTGGGCGACGATCCGCAATGCGTAACAAGCGAAGACAATTGGCGGACCCGCGCCATGTGGGACAAGGAGATTTTGCAGCTGAAGAACGATCTGGATCATTGGGACGAATACGGCAATGTGATCTGGGGCGGGTTCGATACCAGAGCAGAGTTTGAAAAATACCTGCAGGGGAAGATTGCCAAGGCAGCCGACGCCCCGGAACGACCGGAAACCGCACCGCTGACATGGGAATGGGAGACGCCCAATGTGTGGACTGCGGACGGCAAGCAGGAAACCACGGATCGCTATATCAGTTTTACTGTACTAAATGAGGATAACAGCGAATCCAGTCTTGCCATCGACAAAGCGTCGGAATACAGTCGCTGCGGGCTCCGGTATATGCGCGAGGCGGGCAGCGACGTACACTTTCCGTACAACATAGACAGCTGCTGGCAGAACGAGCTTTCCATCACACAGGAAGAAGCACAGAAGATTGCGGAAGAAAAACTGCGGCAAATGGGGCTCGATCACCTTGCGTGTGCGTTCAAAAAGAATATACGCAGTTATCGCGGAGACAGTGTCGTGGAAGGCAACCGCTACGAGCCGTTCTGGGCATTCGTGTTTACGCCGACGGTAAACGGCGCACCTATGAACTATACCTTCCAACCGATAGTAGAGCCGACGGATTATAATCGGGTATGGCAATATGAGCAGTGCAGGGTGCTGGTAGACGAGAAAGGCGTGGCGTTTCTCGAGTATGACGCGCCGTGCGCGGTAGAAGAAATCAAAGTGGAAGCGGCGACGCTTCTGCCTTTCCAAAGGATCTGCGAGATATTCGAGAAAATGGTGTTGATCGTGGACAACAATGCGGATATCTACGATTACGACATGCATGATCGGATTACTTCGGTGCGCCTGAGCATGGTAAGCATTCCGGAGCAGAACGGCGGCGGTCTGCTTGTTCCCTGCTGGGACTTTATGGGCGAATCGCCGTGGATGTCAGACACACCGCAAGCGAAAGCGGGTATTGGCTCGGACGGAACGTATTGCTACCTGACGATCAACGCCATTGACGGCAGCATCATTGCCAGACAATGACCGGAGCAGAAAGGAGAATTGCCATGAAAAAAACAATCGTTATTTTTCTGTTTGCAGCGCTGATGCTCCTCTGCGCCTGTCAGCCCACGCCGGAAACGGAGTTTGTCATCAACAAGGGCGATAATGTTCTGGAACAGAAGCTGTATGCGACGCCGGAGCCGGTCGCCGATACGGTGCCGCTGCATGAAAACGCGTCCGCAGCGCCGGAATCCGAGCCCGCAAGCGAACCGACCGCCGCACCGATTCGGCAGCAGACCTTCCCGGATCGTTGGGACGAGGACGGGATCAAGCTCCGCGAGCATGCAACGCTGTCGATTCATACGGACATAGAGACGCGCGCGGACGGGCAGTATCCCGCTTACCGCACGCAGGCGGAGCCGTTTACGGAGGAGCAGGTGATCCGGTTTGCCGAAATCCTGCTGCCGAAGCCGGTCGAACTGGAACTGATCGAAGCCAAAACGAAACAGGAACTGCAGAACGAGCTGCAGAGTTACCTCGACGACGTCGCAGACTGGGAAGAATGGGTTGCGACCGGCAAGCAGGGAGACCGGGACGAGACGGGCTACGATCCGGAGGAAGTCAAAAAAACAACGGATTGGTATATGAACGAGATCAAACACGCGCCGGACACGCTCGACGCCGTTCCGGTCTCGGATTACAGCAGCTACCGTATCGGGCAGCAGGCGGGCTACCGACTTGAAAACGGAGAATCCGCCACGATCACAACATTTGTCGGGGACGTATCGAATGTGCTGCAGATCTCCAACCGCTGTAAGCGTTACGGATATGTATATTATGAAACGCAATATCAAAAGGATCTGAACGATCCCGGATTCGGAAACGATAAGCTTTGGATGGATGCTGCTTTGTCACAGGAGGACGCCGAAGCAACACTGAAAAAAGGACTCGATCGGCTCGGATTGAACGGCTTTGAAATCCGTTATGCGGAACGTGCAACGCTGCTCGATACCTCGGAAACGCGAACCGACAATGTTTCCGGCGGATGGGGCTTTCAGCTTTCGCGCAGCTTCGGGTACCCGCTGATTGGTGTACCGTTTCGGGTGAGCGATAATCTGGATTTCGGATCAAGCGACGGCTATTCGGTGAACAAACCGATCCGGAATGAGGAGATCGAGGTCTTTATCGACGAATACGGCATCGAATACTTTCTTTACAGCGGACAGAAGACGGTGCTCCGGGAGGTGAATCCGAACGTCGAGCTGCTTCCGTTTGCGGATATTCAGCGCATTGTTGAAAACACGCTGTCCGTTTCCTATCCGGGCTGGGCGATGGGAGACGATATGCGCACGTTCGACATCGAGATCTACCAGATGGTGCTGATGACGCAGACACTGCGCGTACCGGACTCGGACGACTATTACGAGGTGCCGTGCTGGGTCGTTCTGTTTGACGGACTGTTTGAACGGACGCCCGAGGGACGTGCGGCAACCCGAAACGATCGCGGCATGTCGCACGATGCAATCATCATCAACGCCGTGGACGGCACGGTCGTGATTCCCGAAGATGCAATTCCGGAGCCCGTTCCGGGCGAATAAGAGGTATCGCCATGAAAAAGCATATTTGTATTATTCTTCTTGCAGCGCTTTTGCTCCTCTGCGCCTGTCAGCCGACGCCGGAGAAAGAGGTCGTGATCCAAAAAGATTTCGATCATCTGATCGAGCAGGCGAAGGAGACGCCGGTTTCGGACACTGTAAAGGTCGACGGCACATTCGAACCGGATGCGTCGCAGGGAGCGCCGCAGACCATGCAGGCGCCGCAGGGCGAGCACATCAAAGAGCGCTTTACGGGAAAAAGCGACGCGTTTATCGTGGAGATCGACGCAGACGTTGAAAAACCGGAGCTTCCGATGCCGATCGTGCGCGTGTACCCGGGAGATATCGACGACGCCATGGCGCAGCGGTTCTTCGACGTACTGACAAAAGGGCAGAAGCTCTATACGGAAGAAGGGCTGAACTGTAAGCCGTACTATGACCGTCAGATTGCGATCGTGATGGAGGAGATCTCCTATATGGAGTCTATAAAGGACGATCCGCTCTTTTCGCAGGAATCGCTTGATGACTCGAAGGATTACCTTCACGAGCTGCAGAAAAAACGCAAAAAGGCGCCCGACGAACCGGGCGCGCCGGTCGAAACAATACAACTCGAATACAACGTGCCGACCAAGTACACGGAATTCACACGCGGCAGTTTCAGCTGCAAGAGTGAGGACGAGAAGATTCGTTTCGACGTGTGTACAAACTGGAAGGGTGTCAAGGGCGACGCGTTCAGCATGCGCGGTGCGTGGATCGTCTATCAGAACGAGACGCCGCTGATCTTTGATCAAAAGCATATAGAACGCGTATCCTGCGCCAGAGTGACCGGACAGACGACCAAGACGCCGGACAATCCGCTGACGATGACCCCGCGCGAGGCGGAGCAGAAGGCGGCGAAGATCGTCGGCGCGTGCGGTCTTACGGACATGGCGCCGACCGCAACGTGGCTTGTTTACATCAACACCGGCGACTACGGCTCGCCGGTCCGGAACCACCCGGGAAACTATGTGTACGGGATCGAGTTTTCGCGGCTGGTGAACGGTGTGCCGGTCGCGCATCCGGCAGGCGAATCGTTCAGCGGGGACGAGGCGACGCCGCGCCCACGCTGGGTCTATGAATCCCTGTACATCGAAATCGGGAACGAAGGCATCGTGAATTTCAGCTATCGCGCGCCGCTTATCCTCGAGAATACGCTGGTCGAAAGCGCAGCGCTGATGCCGTTTTCCGAGATCATGGACATCTTCCGCAAGATGACGCCGGTGGTCTATGAATACGAATTGACGAATTCCGAGAACCTCAAGCGGATCGAGATCAAGGTGGACCGGATCACGCTGTCCTTGCAGCGCGTTGCCGAACAGGACAACATTGACAGCGGACTTCTGATCCCGGTCTGGAATTTCTGGGGTGAACGAAACTATATCTATTCCGAAAGCACCTGGGATTGGGCACAGGGCGCGTCCCTGCTCTGCATCAACGCGGTCGACGGCAGCATCATCGATCCACAGCAGGGGTATTGATCGGAACGTGGGATATTGAGAATCGCTTGCAGCAATTTGACTTCCCGCATCGTTTTTTATTCGGAACGGTGCGGGCTTTTTGTATATGAACAGCTTTTTACAACTCTATTACAACTCCGATACAAGTCTGTGATAAGTCCGTTGCAGTTTGGACGCATTTGCATGATAGCATGAAAACAGAAATCGTAAGGAGGCGTAACAAATGAAACGAATCATTGCAATTCTGCTGATGCTCTGCATGCTTGTGGCGTGTCAACCGACGCCGGAGAAGGACGCGGTCCGGCAGAAGGACTCCAACGTGCTGATCGACACGGTGCTGACGGAACAGCAGGCGCAGCAGGAGCGCGGCGAAGCGCTGCCGAAGGTGCGTGATCAGGTTCCGGATCACTTTACGGCAGATTTTTACACGCCTGCGAAGAACGTACACGTCATGGTCGACGCACCGATCCGCGTGCTCACCGACGACGTTTTCCCGGTGATCCGCGTGGAGCGCGGCAAATTAAAAACCGAAGACGCGATGCTGCTTGCAAAGCGGCTTCTCGGTTCGGACAAGCTCTATGTGTGGACGTACCGGATGACGCGCGAGGATCTTGAGCGCGAGATCGCCGTTTACATGCACGAGCCGACGCCCGAAGAGAAAGCGGAGTGGATGCGCGATGATCCGGAAAATACCGAAGAGCTCTGGAACGAAAATATGGAAACCCGCAGGAAGGAACTCGAAGCATTGCAGGAGCAGTACCGCAATTTCACGGACGGCGAAACGCAGCCCTTCCCGGAATGGGACGGCACGATGCCGGAGGATTCCAATCCGTATTTTGATTCGGTTACGCTCGTCGGCGATCCGTACGCAAACGGAAAGAGTGCGCTGTACTGCGACCATTTCGAATGGCACGGCGAGGACAACGACAACTGGCCGTTCTCTTATACT
>JAEEGJ010005177.1_pt1 | contig 41849 bp, 45 predicted proteins | sample 8958761 | NCBI WGS metagenome assembly JAEEGJ01 (sample SAMN16246546, study PRJNA631951) | gut metagenome | biome: gut microbiome; feature: rumen; material: RS-attached | host: Bos | place: Iran: Karaj | collected 2018-10 | reverse complement strand
AATTGACCATGACGCCTTCGGGAGCCACGCCGGTCGCGGCATACGGCATCACGTTCGGCTCCCAGAGCATCGCCTTGCCGTCGGCGGCATCCTCGGCGTCCATATAGAACTGGACGAAGCCATCGGGAATCTTCATGTCGAACTGGGCGGTAACCTTTCCGTCAACCACGGTATAAGACTGTTTGTCCGTCAGGTAGTAGGACATATAGATCTCACTGAACGTGAAGGACCCTCCGGCGTCGTAGATATAGGTCTCTTCCGCCGCGAAAGGCAGGAAGATGGCCGTCATCGTGCCTTCGTTACCTTCGTTCAGGGGCAGGGCCTGCTCGTATTTGGAGGACATCTGCGTCTCGACCCAGATGCCACTTTCGTATTTCATCTTCAGATACTGCGGGCTTTCCACACCGGAGAAGACGACATAGATGACGTCTCCATCCTCCCAGCCGGACTTGACCGATTTCGTCTCCGCCCCGCCCGGGTAGGAGGCCTGAAGGTCGAATGTGACCGGCACGTTATCCGGTTTTACAGATTGTATTTCACAGGAAACAAGCGCGGCCAGCGCGGCGCAAACCAACAATAAAGCTTTTTTCATCATTTTATCCTCCCGCTACCAAACTTCTTCTTCACCAAATCCGTTGTATTTGGTGCTGGCGCAAACAACGCCTTCCACCTGCATTTCAAGGACTTCCACCTCTGGAGCCTCGTAAGACTCCTTTTTCTCACGCATCTTCATTATAGTTATTGTTTTGAAAAATCCTGCTAATTTACCGCTTTTTCACGACTCGGCCAAGCCTCGCTGCAATTTAGGCGGGCTTTTTTGTTATCTTTGCGACATGGAATATCGGCAGCTGTCAAAAGAAGAATTCGAGGATCTGCAGGGGCGGATCCTGTATGAGGACAACCACCTGCTGGTGGTGTGCAAGCGCGTGGGCGAAATCACGCAGGGTGACAAGACGGGGGACGAACCGCTGACGGAGACCTACAAGGCTTTCATCGCGCAGCGCGACGCTAAGCCCGGCAAGGTCTTCCTGGGCCTCCCCCACCGGCTGGATCGCCCGGTGAGCGGCATCTGCCTGCTGGCCAAGACCTCCAAGGCGCTGGAGCGCCTGACGGCCGCCTTCCGCGACGGAAGCGTGCACAAGACCTACTGGGCCCTGTGCTGCGCCAAGCCGGAACCGGCGGAGGGCCACCTGGAAGGCTGGATGAACCGCAATGAACAGCAAAACAAATCCTACATCGTGGAGGATGGCAGCGCGCCGAAGCCCGGCCGCTATCCCGAGGCCAAACTCGCGAAACTCAACTACCGCTATCTGCGCAGCACCGACCGCTATCATCTCGTGGAGGTGGAACTGCTGACCGGCCGCCACCACCAGATCCGCTGCCAGCTCGCCCACCTGGGCTGCCCGATCAAGGGCGACCTGAAGTACGGCGCGCCGCGCTCCAATCCAGACGGGGGCATCTGTCTGCTGGCCAGGAACATCCGCTTCATTCATCCGGTCCGGAAGGAGGAGATGGAGATCACGGCGCCGGTACCGGACTCTTGGAAAGGGGTTTGATTCCCTGTTCGAATTTCTCACGACGGAGACGCTCCTGGTAGTCCGAGGGCGTCTCGCCCATATTCACCTTGAAGGCGGCGTTGAACGACGGGCTGGAATGGAAGCCGCACATCTGCGCCACGCTGATCAGCCGCAGATTGGGATCCTTGCGGAGCAGCTCTGCCCCATAGCGCACCCGGAAATAATTGACAAACTGGCGGAAGTTGCGCCCTGACAGGATGTTGATGGTCCGTGACAGGTAGGCGCGGTTCGTGAACACGGCCCCAGCCAGGTCGCCCAGCCCGAATCCTTCGTCGAGAAAGGGGCGTTTCTGCTCCATCATGGTTACCACACGTGCGTACAGGCGCGACATCCGGGCCATTTCTTCCGTCTTCTCCTCCGCCTGGACCGGGGAGGTCCGCAAGTTGCCGCGAATCAGCTCCTTGATCTCCAGCTCCCGCACCCGCCGCAGAAAACAGGTCCGGCCGGTATAGACCCGAATCAGCAGCAGCGCGTACAGGACCAGCGTCAGCGGCAGCAGCGCCCAGCCGGTCCAGGCCGGCGCCCCGGGGCTCGGCAACAGCGCCACCAGCATAAACAGCGCCAGCGCATACGTGTTGCGAGCCTGGTTCTCGACGCCGTACCACACGGCCATATTCCGGAAAAGTGGCTGCAGCTGCGCATAATGGGCGATGCAGCGGAACAGCAGACTGGTCCCGAGCACCAGCAGGACAGAGAGCGCCCAGAGGCGCAGCGGCAGCCCCGTCAGCGCAACGCACACGGAAATGCACAGGATCATGACGGCATATCTCACGGAAGGGCGGACATACTCGTCGAAGATGGGCAGCAGGAGAAGTACGGCACTGCCCGCCAGCGTCGCGCCCGCAAGCCAGGCGGGTCCGACGAAAGTGCCGGTCAGGAGCGAGCGCAACAGGGGCGGGACAATCAGGCAGAGAAAAGAGATGACGCAGATGACCCGATAAAAGGATAAAAACGGCTTGTGTTTCATTGGAACGCGGTATTTCGGGCCACAAAAGTATAAAAAGCCCCCGGACTTTTGAGGGGCAGTCCGGGGGTAATCGTAATTATTGTGATTTTTGATTTGAAATTATTTTTTATTGCTTGATTTGAACTTATCAAAACCCTGTCCATAAACGCCTGTAACCGAGGAAACGGAGATAAAAGCGTTCGGATCGATGGAATTGATGCATTTCAGGAAGACGTTCAAGTCTGCCTTGCGGGTGATGACCATCACCACTTCGGTGTCGTGCTTGGTGTACCAACCCTTGCCGTTGAAGACGGTCACGCCGCGATGCAACTCGTTGGTAATCGCATCCGCGATCTCGGCGAACTTCGGCGAGAGGACAAAAATCTGCACGGACTGCCGGGAACCCGTCAGGTAAAGGTCCAGCACCGTGCTCACGATCGTGATCAGGATGAAACCATAGACAACGGTCGTAATCTTGTCCGGCCAGCTCATCAGCGTGCCGTCCGCCATATAGGAAGGCACGAGCAGCGAGGACAGGATGATGACGGCGTCCAGGATGAGAATCATGCGCCCCGGCGAGACATTCCGGTATTTGTTCACGATCAGGGCGATGATGTCCGTGCCGCCCGTACTGCCGCCTTGCGACATCGAAATGCCGATGCCGATACCGACCATGATGCCGCCCATGATGGTACACATGAGCTTGCCGTTGTCCAGCGCGAGGGTCTGGATGATCTGCTCGGGGAAAATGCCCTGCGCGGCATTGAGCAGGACCGAAGTCAGCAGAATGGCGTAGATCGACTTGGCGCCGAAACTGCGCCCCAGCGTGAAGAGCGCCGCGACGAGCAGGCCCGCGTTGACCACGAAATAGGTGTAACCGATCTTGACAACGCCGTTGGTTGCGTACTGGACGATGGAGCCGAGACCCGTCACGCCACCGCCGATCATATTGTTCGGGATCAGGAAGATGATCCATCCCATCACGTACATCGTCACGCCGAGGGTGATCAGGAAGTACTCCTTCACCCCGACCCAGAATTGCTTGCTATTCATGTTTATGTTTATGTTTCTTTTTCAGATGAACGCCCGTCTTGATCTCCTCAAAGCCCTCGCCGTAAACGTTGTGCGTCGGGGAAATGGACATGAAGGCACGGGGATCGATCTCCTTGATAACCTGCGAAAGACCGGAGAGCTGCGTCTGGTTGATCAGGATCAGCAGCACGTTCTTGTCGGCCTTGGTGAACCAGCCCTGGGCCTTGAGCACCGTCACGCCGCGATCCATCTTGTTGATGATGTGGTCGGCGATCTTGTCATAGTGCTCCGAGAAGACCAGCAGCTGGTAGGACGAGCGCTTGCCGCCCACGACCAGGTCGATGACCATCGAGAAGATGACCACTTCCGTCAGACCGTAGCACATGTCGGAGAAATTCTTCTCCGGCAGACAGAGCAACAGGGCGCAGACCACCACGTCGGACACCAGGAAGACGGTCCCGAGCGAGACGGGCCAGTATTTATTGACCATCAGGGCGATGATGTCCGTACCGCCCGTACTGCCGCCGTAGCGGAGCACGAGCCCCAGACCGACCGATTCGAACACGCCGGCCACGACCGGGATCAGCAGGCGCTCTTCCATATTGAAGAAGGAGCCGGGGATGGCGTGCATGACCGGCAGGCCGGCCACGATATGCATCGCGATACTGGAGAAGATGATACACCAGATGGTCTTGAAGCCGAAGCCGATCCCCATCGCCCACACGGCGACGATGATCAGCACGGCATTGATGGCGAAATAGGTATATTGGGCCGGAACCACACCGCCGGTCGCATACTGGATGATGGTCGAAAGGCCCATCAGGCCGCCGGCCGACATCCCGTTGGGGATCATGAAGCACTCCCAGGCCATCGCGAAGATGAAGCACGCGACGGTCAGGATGAGATACTCCCAGACAGTATGGAGAACGGCCTTGCGCGTCATTTCACAACGATGTTGATGATACGTCCGGGCACGACCACGACCTTGGCAATCTGCTGGTCGCCCACCCACTTGGCGGTCTGTTCCATCCCGCGCACGGCCGCCTCAACTTCGGCGGGTGCGGCGCTCTTCGGCAGGTCCACGGTGAAGCGCATCTTGCCGTTGAACTGGACCGGATAGGTCACGCTGTCTTCCACCGTATAGGCGGCATTGAAGGTCGGGAAGCTCGCGGAAGTGATGCTCTCGGCGTGGCCGAGCTGCTCCCAGAGCTCCTCGGCGATATGCGGAGCGAACGGCGAGAGGAGCACACAAAGCGGCTCGAGGATCTCGCGCTTGCGGCAATTGAGGGCCGACAGCTCGTTGACGGCGATCATGAAGGCGCTGATGGTCGTGTTGAAGGAGAAGTTCTCGATGTCCTCCTGCTCCTTGCCGATCAGGCGGTGCAGGACCTTCAGCTCAGCGGGCGAGGCCTTCTCGTCCGTGACGGCGAAACCGTCGCGGTCGGTGTAGAGGCGCCAGAATTTCTTGAGGAAGCGGGACACGCCGTCGATGCCCTTGGTGTCCCAGGGCTTGCTCTGCTCGAGCGGGCCGAGGAACATCTCGTAGAGGCGGAGCGTGTCGGCACCGTAGGTATCGCAGATCATGTCCGGGTTGACGACGTTGAACATCGACTTGCTCATCTTCTCCACGGCCCAGCCGCAGATGTATTCGCCGTCCTCGAGGATGAACTGCGCGTCGGCGAATTCGGGACGCCAGGCACGGAAGGCCTCCAGGTCGAGGCGGTCATTGCGAACGATGTTGATGTCCACGTGGATCTCGGTGGTCTCGTACTGGTCCTTGAGGCCCAGGGAGACGAAGGTGTTGGTACCCACCACCCGATAGACGAAGTTGGACCGGCCCTGGATCATGCCCTGGTTGATGAGCTTCTTGAACGGCTCGTCCTCGCAGACATAGCCGAGGTCGAAGAGGAACTTGTTCCAGAATCGGGAATAGATGAGGTGGCCCGTGGCGTGCTCGGTGCCGCCGATATATAGATCGACGTTGCGCCAGTACTCGTCAGCCTCGCGGCTCACGAGGGCGCCGTCGTTGTGCGGATCCATGTAGCGGAGATAGTAGGCGCTGGAGCCGGCAAAGCCCGGCATCGTGCTCTTCTCGAGCGGGCAGCCGTCCCAGGTCCAGTCCTTGGCGCGGGCGAGCGGCGGTTCGCCGTCCGGCGAAGGTTTGTAGGAGTCGATCTCCGGCAGGCGCAGCGGCAGCGCAGAGAGCGGCAGCGGGGTCGGAATGCCGTCCTTGTAGCAGATCGGGAAAGGCTCGCCCCAGTAGCGCTGGCGCGAGAAAATGGCGTCGCGCAGACGGTAGTTGGTCTTGCGGCGGCCCAGGCCCTTCGCCTCGACGTAGTCCTTGGCGGCCTCGATGGCCTGCTTGACGGTCATGCCGTTCAGGAAGCCGGAGTTGCACATGATGCCGTCCTTGGCGTCGAAGCTCTCCTCCGAGACATCACAACCCTCGATGAGCGGGATGATCGGCAGGTTGAATTTCTTCGCGAAAGCGTAGTCGCGGCTGTCGTGGGCCGGGACGGCCATGATGGCGCCGGTGCCGTAGCCCGCGAGGACGTATTCGGAGATCCAGATGGGGACCTTCTCGCCGGTCACGGGATTGATGCCGTAGGAGCCGGAGAACACACCCGTGACCGTCTTGGTCTCGGCGATGCGCTCGCGCTCCGTCTTCTTCTTCACGTATTTGAGGTACTCCGCCACCTCGGCCTTGCGGTCGGCGGCGGTCAGCGACTCCACCAGTTCACTCTCCGGGGCAAGGACCATGAAGGTCACGCCGTAGATCGTGTCGGCGCGGGTGGTGAAGATGGTCACAGGCATCTCGCGACCGTCGCAGATCGTGTTGAACACCATCTCCGTACCTTCGGAACGGCCGATCCAGTTGCGCTGCATCTCCTTCAGGGAGTCGGACCAGTCGAGCTTCTCGAGCGAGTCCAGCAGGCGCCCGGCGTAGGCCGACACGCGCAGTTGCCACTGCGTCATCTTCTTCTGCTCCACGGGATAGCCGCCGCGCACGCTCAGGCCGTCCTTGACCTCGTCGTTGGCCAGCACGGTGCCGAGACCCTCGCACCAGTTGACGGAGGTCTCGCCCTGGTAGGCAATGCGGTAGCGCATCAGGATGTCCGATTTCTCCTTGTCGGAAGCGGCTTTCCACTGTGCGGGGGTCACATCCTCGTAGCCGGTGGTCTCGAATTTCGCAATCAGCTCAGAGATGGGGCGCGCCTTGTCCAGCGTCGGGTCATACCAGCTCTCAAACATCTGCAGGAAAGCCCACTGCGTCCACTTGTAGAACGCAGGGTCGCAGGTGCGGACTTCGCGGTCCCAGTCGTAGGAGAAGCCGATGCGGTCCAGCTGCTCGCGGTAGCGGGTCACGTTTTTCTCCGTCGTCACCTCCGGGTGCTGGCCCGTCTGGATGGCGTACTGCTCGGCCGGCAGACCGAAGGCGTCGTAGCCCATCGGGTGCAGCACATTGAAGCCCTTCAGGCGCTTGTAGCGCGAGAAGATATCGCTGGCGATGTAGCCCAGCGGGTGTCCCACGTGCAGTCCGGCGCCGGACGGATAGGGGAACATGTCCAACACATAAAATTTCGGCTTCGCGGGATCTTCCACCACGCGGAAAGTCTTGTTCGCGGCCCAGCGGGCCTGCCACTTGCTCTCAATCGATTTGAAATCGTAATCCATACTATCTTTTCTTCTTTCTCTCCAATCTGAATTCTACATAGACCGACAGGGCGGTCTTTACTTTCTTGCCGCGCACCATGCCCGGCTTCCAGTCCGGCGAGGCGGCGATCACGCGCACGGCCTCGTCGTCCAGGCGGGGATCCACCCCGCGGGCCACTTTCACCTGCCCGACCTTGCCCTTCTCGTCGATGACGAAGTCCACGAGCACACGTCCCTGCACCCCCTCGTCAATCGCGCTCTGGGGGTAGCGCAGGTAGGTATAGACCCAGCGCTGCAGGAAATCGGCCGGATCGTTGGACCGGAAGAAGGTGGGCTTGACGTCGCAGTCGAAGAAGGACACCACGCCCGAGGGCACGTCCGCGTCCGAGGCGTCGCGGCGGAACTCGGGCTTGCGGCCGTTCACCAGGGCGACTGTGAAGTTGTAGAGGTATTCCAGCTCGCGCTCCATGCCGTCGTATTCGAGGATGGAGGCGGTGTCGCGGTCGGTATTGTATTCGGGGTAGCGGCCCGTCGTGAAGAAGACGGAGGGGATCTCCTTGTCGTAGAAGATACGGTGGTCGGAACTCACGGGCTCCATCGACACCAGCTGCGGCAGAACGGGCTCCAGCGTGGCGTTCACCTGCTCCAGCAGGACGTTCAGATCGGGGTTGGACGCCGTGTAGGCGTAGAATCCGTTCGAGCCTGTGCCGAGCATGTCGAGGTTGATCATCGCGTCGATCCGCTCCGGCTGCGGGAAGGAGCGGTTCAGGAAATACCAGGCGCCCGCGCCCGACTCCAGCGAGGAGCCGAAGGCGGCGATGATCACGGAGCGCTTGAGCAGCACACTGTTGCGCGAAAGCATCCGGGCGAGCTCGAGCAGGACGGCAAGACCGGAAGCGTTGCCGTTCGCGCCGTAGTAAATCCGCTCGCGCGTCGTCCCGTTCTCGTTGTAAGACATCAGCCCGAGGTTGTCCAGGCGGGCGCCGAGCACGATGTAGTGCTCGCGCTGGGCCGGGTCATAACCGGGGATGCAGGCCAGGACGTTGCGGCAGGTGAGCGTGTCGCCGTTCTCCCGTTTCAGGCCGAATACATCGCCGTCCTTGCCGCTCAGCAGGTCCAGGCCGTAGGATTCGAGCACTTCGGAGACGTACGCGGCCGCTTCCCGCTCCCCTTCCGAGCCGGCCTTGCGGCCTTCCAGGGCTGCGGAAGAGAGGAAACTGACGTGCTCTTTCATAGCAGCCACGGCTTCACTGTCCTCCAGCGCCCCGTAAGACGGGCGGAGCTGGGCGGCAGCGAGCAGGGGCAGGAAGAGCAACAGGCCGGTCAGGATCCGTCTCATGGCTACTCAATCTTGAGGATACAGGCGTCCTTCGGGCAGAAGGCCTCCTTGCGAAGCTTTTCCAGCGAGGCGCACACGTCGCCGAAATCGTTGGTCGGGCAGACACCCACCGTCGTCATGTCGTTGCCGAACGGCAGCAGCGTGACCGGATAACCAGCCTCGCCAGCCTTGCTGGACAGCCGGACGGCGTTGTCGCGGCTCCCGAAGGTGCCGATCATCACATAGTATCGGTAAGCGGGTTTGGGGTCGTTGAACGTATCTGCCTTCCGCGTCGTGACGCGGATTCCGCCCGAAGCAGCGGTCTGCTTGACCTCCTGCTTGACTTCCTGCTTCGTCTCCGGCTCCGAGGCCGGTTCCGTCACCGGCAGGGTTTCCGGCTCCAGCAGCGTTTCGAGCACGACGGTATCCGCCTGCTCCTGCACCGGGGCAGACTCCAACAAGAGGATGGCCCTGCGCTTCTCCTCGATCTCACGCGAGGTGGGCCGGCCGGCCAGAATGCGCAAGAAGTCGCACCCGTGCAACAGGCTGGCCGAAAGGGCAAACGCCATGATAATTCTAGCTTTTCTCATATTTAAACTACAAAAATACAAAAAGTCTTATATTTGCACAATTTTATGAAAACGACCCGCTTCATACTCCTTCTCCTGACGCTTTTCTGCGCCCTGAACGCACGGGCCCAGCGTCGCGATTACCCCTGCTTTGCCAATCAATATCAAATCCCGTTCCCGAAAGCGATGATCAACGCGCCGGACACCGTAAGCGTGATCATCATCGGCGACGTTATGATGCACGCCAAGCAGCTGGAGCGCGACCACCACACCTTCCTGCAGAAGATCACGCCGGCGCTTCGCGCGGCAGACTTCGCAGTGGCCAACCTGGAGTTCCCGCTGGGCGGAGCGCCCTATACCGGCTACCCGATTTTCTCCACCCCGGACTACTACGCCTGGTATCTGGCGCAGGACTGTGGCATCGACGTGTTCCTGACGGGCAACAACCACGTCCTGGACCGCGGCGTACGCGGACTGCAGCGCACCCTGGACGTGTATGAGAAGATACGCGATTCGCTCGGCGTCCGCCAGACCGGCGCCGCCCGCAACCGCAAGGAGCTGGAGGAGACCTATCCCCTGATGCTCTCCCGTCACGGGGTGAACATCGCACTGGTCAATTTCACCTATGGCACCAACACCGGCGCCGACGCGGAATGGCCCAAGGCCAACCGGATGAACAAGGAAGATATCAGCAAAGCCATCCGGACCGCCCGCGAGCGCGGGGCCGACTTTGTCGTGGCCCTGCCCCACTGGGGCACGGAATACATGCTGAATCCGGACGCTTCGGAGGTGTCCTGGGCCCAATGGCTCGTCTCGCAGGGCGTGGATGCCATCGTGGGTTCGCACCCGCACGTGGTGCAGGACACCACGCACATCAAGGGCGTGCCCGTGATCTATTCGCTGGGCAATGCCATTTCCAATATGAGCATCATCAATTCACGGCTGGGCCTCGCCGCCACGCTCCGCTTCACCCGCGACCCGATCACGGGCGAAAAGCGGATGCTGGAGCCGCAGCTCCGCTTCCTGTGGTGCACGCTGCCGGAGCGGCTCCTGCCCGACAGCTACGCCACCATCTTCATAAAAGAATGGGCCAACCGTCGAAACGATTGGCTCACTCCTTCAGATTATGATAATATGATCTCGACCTGGGAACGTGTTAAAAACACGTGCGGGATCGAAGATTAATTAGCGCTGGGCAGCGACGGCGTTGTACTTGTCGTACTTGGCCTGGAACTCAGCACCCTCGTTGCGGAAGCGGAAGCAGGCGTTCTTAAGGTACTCGGCGAGGTTGGCCTTGATCTCATCGTCCTTGACCATCTCGAAAGCCTTCTCGAACGGCTCGATGCAGCCCTTCAGGCACTTCTCGAACTCACCCATCAGCGCCATGTACTTGTCGTTGTCCATCTCGGCGTTGGCCTTGTCCTGGAGCTCGACAGCCATGTCGTAGAGCTGAATACCCTTGCCGATGTAACCCCACTCGTAGTTCGGGTTGACCTCGGTGGCCTTGTCGTAGGCGGCGAGAGCCTCCTCGTTCTGGCCGAGCTTCTTGCGGGCGTTGCCTTCCACATAGTAGAGGGAAGCGTTGTCCGGCTCGTTCCTCTTGGCGTCCTCGAAGAGTTCGAACAGACGGGCGGTGTCGTCACCGCTGTTAAGGTAATAGTTGATCAGGCCGATCAGCACGCTCTGGTTCTCCGGGAACTTGGTCATACCCGTCTCGAGGTACTTCTTGGCGGCAGCGGCATCGCCGAGGCCGGTGGCCACGTCGGCGAGCTTGGCATAGACCTCACCTTTCTCGAAGTAGCCGTACTTCTCGCACTGACCGAGGAAGGAGTTGGCGCGGTTCCAATCCTGGGAAGCCCAGGCCACGAAACCGGCATTGTAGAGGGCGGAGGTGTCCACGGTGCTCAGCGGAGCGGTGGCGGAAGCCTTGGCGGACTTCTCGAAATACTCGGAAGCGGCCTTCATGTTGCCCAGGTTGTAGGCGTTGTAAGCCTCGTCGGAGTACTTGGAGGCGATGTCCTCGAGAGCGGCCTTGATATCCTTGGTCTTGGTGCCCTTCGGATCGAGCTCAGCAGCCTTGGCATAAGCCTCGACAGCCTTGTCGAGCGGGTCAGCCACGATGGGCTCGGTGACCTCGATGATGGCCACCTGACCAGCCTCGTTGAAGTAGATGTTCTTGTTGGCGAAAGCACGCTTGGTCATCTGCTCGCCACCGATCACGACCTGGCTTTCGCTCAGGGCGCGCTCACCGGCCAGCATCTGGAATTCCTGCATGGACATGCCCACCCAGGCGGCGCCGGACGGTGCGGCATAAGCCTTCACCAACGTCTCACCATATTTGAGCCAGGTGGCAAGTTTCGTGTTCTGTTTCGGGTTCTCGGCAGCTGCCTGAGCCTTCTCAAGGGCGGCCTTGGCGGCGGCCACTTCTTTGTTCTGGGCCTGAGCATTCACTGCGAACAGCGTGGCAGCGAGTGCGAGGATTGCTACAAACTTTTTCATTGGGTTATTCGTTAATAATTAAAATAATTCAAATTCTTCTTATTCGGTCACTTCCGTTTCCGCTTCCGGATTCTCCTCCGGGAGTTCTTCCTCCGCCTTGGCGACCGGTGACACCGCAGCGATTGCATCTCCTTCCCGGATGTTAATCAGTCTCACACCCTGGGTAGCCCTGCCGGCGACCCGGATGTCGGATGCAGCCATTCTGATGGTCAGGCCGGACTTCGTGATGATCATCAGATCATTCTCTTCCGTCACGCTCTTGATTGCAACAAGCGGGCCAGTCTTATCAGTGATGTTGATGGTCTTGACACCCTTGGCACCGCGAGAGGTCAGGCGGTACTCGTCAGGGTCGGACCGCTTACCGTAACCGTTCTCGCTGACTACCAGCACGGTATGGGCAGCTGCATCCTCTGCGTTCGGGTTGGCCGAGATGGCTCCGATCACCTCGTCGTCCTCGTCTATATTGATTCCGCGGACACCCGATCCGCTACGTCCGATGGCTCGGACTTCTTCTTCATTGAAGCGGCAGCAACGACCCTTGCGGGCGGCGATCATGATCTCGTGGGCGCCGTCGGTCAGCAGCGCGTCGAGGAGCTCGTCCCCTTCGCGGATGCCGATGGCGATGATGCCCTTGTTGCGGCTGCGCTTGTTGGAATATTCCGTCAGGTTGGTCTTCTTGACCACGCCGCGCTTCGTGATGAGGATCACGAAATGGTTGTCCGTGTACTCCGGATTCTCGATCGAGCGGACGTTCAGATACGTGCGGATGCAGTCCTCCGGGTCGATGGAGAGCAGGTTCTGCACCGCGCGACCCTTGGAGGTGCGGGTGCCTTCCGGCAGCTCATAGACCTTGAGGCGGTAGCACATGCCCTTGTCGGTAAAGAAGAGCATCGTGGAGTGCATGTTGGCCACGTAGATGTGCTCGATGAAGTCCTCGTCGCGCGTGGCGCTGGCCTTCTTGCCCACGCCGCCACGGGCCTGCGTACGGAACTCCGTGAGGGCGGTGCGCTTGATGTAGCCGAGGTGGGAAATCGTAATGACGACGTCCTCGTCGGCATAGAAGTCTTCCGGGTTGAATTCATCGTCGGAGAGGGTGATCTCCGTGCGGCGGGGATCGCCGTAGCGGGCCTTGAGGTCCTGGGTTTCCTCCTTGACGATCGCGAGCTGCTCGGCGTCGCTGGCGAGGATTTCGCGGCAGCGGGCGATGAAGCGCTCGAGCTCGTCGTACTCCGCCTGCAGGCGGTCTTTCTCCAGTCCGGTGAGCTGACGCAGGCGCATCTCCACGATGGCCGAAGCCTGGATGTCGTCGAAGCCGAAGGTCTCCATGAGGGTGGCCTTGGCGTCATCGACACTGCGGGAAGCCCGGATGATGGCGATGATCTCGTCGATCACGTCGATGGCCTTGAGCAGACCTTCGAGGATGTGGGCGCGCTTGAGGGCCTTGTCCAGGTCGAACTTCGTGCGGCGGACCACCACTTCGTGGCGGAAATCGACGAAGTTGGCCAGCATATCCTTGAGGGAGAGCGTCCGGGGACGACCGCCCACGAGGGCCACGTTGTTGATGGAGAAGCTGCTCTGCAGCGCCGTGTATTTGAAGAGGGTGTTCAGGACGACGTTCGCGTTGGCTTCCTTCTTCACCTGGAACTCGATGCGGAGTCCCTCGCGGTTGGACAGTTCGCGGATGTCGGAGATCCCCTCGATCTTCTTTTCATGCACCATCTCGCTGATGCGGGCGAGCATGTCGGCCTTGTTGACCATGTACGGGACCTCGGTCACGACGATGGTTTCGCGGCCGTTGTCGCTTTCTTCGATCTCAGCCTTGGCGCGGATCACCACGCGGCCGCGGCCGGTGTTGTACGCGTCGATGATGCCCTGGCGGCCCATGATGATGCCGCCGGTCGGGAAGTCCGGGCCTTGGATGTATTCCATCAGACCTTCGGTCGTGATGTCCGGGTTGTCGATGTAGGCGCAGATGGCGTCGCAGACCTCGCCCAGGTTGTGCGGGGCCATGTTCGTGGCCATACCGACCGCGATACCCGCCGAGCCGTTGAGCAGCAGGAGCGGGAGCTTGGTCGGCAGCACCGTCGGCTCCTGGAGGGAGTCGTCGAAGTTGAGCGTCATATCGACGGTGTCCTTGTCCAGATCGGCCAGGACGTCCTCCGTCATCTTCTCGAGTTTGGCTTCCGTATATCGCATGGCGGCCACAGGGTCGCCGTCCATCGAACCGAAGTTACCCTGACCAAAGACCAGCGGATAACGCTGGTTCCAGGGCTGCGCCAGACGCGCCATCGCGTCGTAAACGCTGGAGTCTCCGTGCGGGTGGAACTTACCAAGCACCTCACCGACGATACGGGCAGATTTCTTGGTCTGGCCGCCGTAGTTCAGGCCCAGGCCGTCCATGCCGAAGAGCACGCGGCGCTGCACCGGCTTCAGGCCGTCCCGGGCATCCGGGAGGGCGCGGGACACGATCACGGACATCGAGTAATCGATGTACGCGGTGCGCATCTCGTGGTCGATTTCAACCGGTTCGATGATACCTTTCACTTCTTCCTGAATTTCTTCGGGATTCTTTACCTCGTCCATAAAAATACACTATAGTTCTAAACATGCAAAAATAACTAAAAATTCCGATTAATTTGCTATTTTTGTCCATAAAATAACCCGATGGAGATCAAGTTTTCAACAGACCTGCAGACCATCCTCTGCTACGCTCGCGAAGAAGCTGCGCGCACAGGGAGTTACGGCGTCGGCGCCGACCACGTCGTACTGGGCCTGCTGCGCCATCGGGACAACGATGCATGCCGCATCCTGACCGCCTGCGGCGTGGATTTGGACGCCTTCAAGCGCGACATTGACGCGCAGGTGCTCGGCGAGCAATCCGTCCCCTGGCAGGACCAGGCCCGGATCCGCCCGACGCGCGGTGCGGCAGCGCTGGTGGGCGGCGCAGCGTACGAGGCGCTCAAACAGGGCGGGCACGAGATCTTCCCGGCGCACCTGCTGCTGGCACTGATCCGGCACGAGAAGAGCACCGCCGCGGAGCTGCTCCGCGGTCGCGATTTCGACTACGACCGGCTGTACGCGCTGATGCGCGAAAAGAACTACATCTTCCCCCACGGGGAGCTGGTCCCGCCCCGCCTGGAGGATCTGCTGGGACCGCTCGGCGAGCAGTTGACCCGCCTCTATGCGAATACCGCTTCTGAAACCAGTTATTTGAGTTAAAATGAAACGCCTGATCCTTCTTCTGTTAGTCTGCTCCTGCGGTCTTGTCCGGGCGCAGGTGCGGCCGATCATCGAAAGGCCCGGCACGCCGCAGCCCGACCGGACCGAATGCTTTGCCCAACGCGATACTTGCGATCTTTTTCTGGATTTCTACACCGCCGCACCCGGGGCCGGTCCCTGCGCCGACACGCTGCGCAAGCCGGTGATCATCCACGTCTTCGGCGGCGCCTTCGTCACCGGCGTGCGCAACCATCCGGACGACCGGGTCTGGTTCCGGAGGCTCTCCGACGCGGGCTACCACGTAGCCGCCATTGATTATCGCCTGGGATTGAAGGGAAAGACGCTCAAGACCAGTTTCTCCTCCCTGCCCACCCTGTGGGATGCCATCCAGGCGGCCGTGGATGACCTTTTCGCCGCCACCAACTACCTGATCGAGCACGCCGCCGAGCTGGGCATCGACCCCGACCGGATCGTGATCAGCGGCTCGTCGGCGGGCGCCATCACAGTTCTGCAGGCCGAATGGGAAATCTGCAACGCCAAGCAGGAAGCGAAGGTGCTGCCCGGCTGGTTCAACTACGCCGGCGTGATGGCCTTCTCAGGTGCCGTTTTCTCGCGGGACGGTTCCGTGCGTTTCGCACAGAAACCCTGCCCCGTCCTGCTGCTGCACGGCACGGCCGACCGCATCGTCCCCTACAAAGCCATCACCCTGCCGGGAAACCAGTTCGCGGGCAGCGACGCCCTGGCCAGGAAGCTGGAGGACGCGGGATGTAATTTCCAGATTTACCGTTTCCGCGACGCGGGCCACGAGATCTCCATCTCAATGCAGCGCAACCTCCCCGAGGAGATTCGCTTCCTGGAGGAAAACGTCGTCAAGGGTGTATATCGGCCCCTGGACGCGCTCGTTACGGACGCGGCCATCCCCGATCCGGGCTGGCGCAAATACTCCGTCCGGGATCTGTATCCGAAGAAATAGCTACTTAGCCAGCCGCTCGATCGACAGCTCGACGAGTTCCGCAACCCGCGCCTTGTAGTCGGGATTGGCACCCTTCAGGTAGCGGTGCGCGACGGCGCAGCAGACCGTGCCGGCGTGGTGGCCGAGCATGGCGGCCATGCCGGCGAGGGCAGAGCCTTCCATCTCGAAATTCGTGATCTTATAGCCCTGGTACTCGAAGCTCTCGAAGTCTTCGAGCATGTTCGGCAGCGCGAGGCCCTCGCGGACGACGCGTCCCTGCGGGCCGTAGAATCCGCCGGCGCAGACGGTCATTCCCTTCACGGTGCAGTCCGCGAAGCGGTCAATCAGCTTCTGGCTGGCGCGCACGAAGTACGGATCCGGCAGGTGCTTGCCCCAATGGGCGTGCTTCTTGAAGGCCTCCTCGAAATCGAGCAGGCAGACCTTGTCGCGGTCGGCATACCAGTTGAGCATGCCGTCGCAGCCGATGGAGATATGCGAAAAGACAAAGCCGCCGAGGGGGATTTCCGGCTGGATGGCACCGCAGGTGCCGATGCGAAGGATATCCAGCGTGCGGTGCTCCGGCTTAATCTCGCGGGTATGGAAGTCAACATTGGCGAGGGCATCCAGTTCCGTCATCACGATGTCGATGTTGTCCGCGCCGATGCCGGTGGACAGGATCGTATAACGGTTGCCATGGCTGCGGCCCGTGGCCCACACAAATTCGCGCGAAGCGCCTTCCGCCTCGATGGAGGACAGATGGGCCTTGATCATGGCCACACGGCCGGGATCACCCACGAGGATGACGTTGTCGGCCAGCTGCTCCGGACGGAGGTGGAGGTGGAACACGGAGCCGTCGCTATTGATAATCAATTCAGATTCAGGAATTCTCATAACTATGTGATTGGTGGTTAGTTATTTCTTCTTGCGCTTGGCGGCACGCAGACGGTCGGCGCTGCGCACCAGCAGTTCGTCCGCCAGGATGCCCCGGGCGGCGAGGAAATCAAGGATCGTGGCGACGATCGGGAAGACCGCGGTCACGTGGAAAACGGGATCGTTGTGCGTCTTGATGAAATCGACGACCAGCCAGATCTGCAGGCCGACCAGGATGATGGCGGCCAGCACGGAGGTGCGCATCTGGAAAATGCGGTGCTTGTAGGTCGTCAGGGCCATCACCTGCAGGAAGGTCGTCAGGATGATGAGCACGGCGTAGGGCCAGTATTCCATGTACGGGACGTCACCCGCCTTGGTACAGAATAAAAGGGAGGCGACGAGGCCCGTCGCCAGGAGAAGATACAGGGTTTGAACTCTTTGCCACATAATCTATCGCGAATTGAAGCGGGCCAGCACGGCCTGCTCGTAGGTTTTTGAAATCGGAATGGGGTCGATGGAATCGATATCGAAATCGACCTTGTAGCCCTCTTTCTCGGACTTCAAGATCGATATTTTTCGGATGTTGACGATGTACTTGCGGTGGCAGCGGACCAGCTCGCTGTCCGCGAAGCTGTCCTCCACCGTCTTAAGCCGGCAGCGCAGCATGTACTGCTTCATCTCCCCGGCGCTGTCCATGTACCATGCCTTGATGTAGTTGTCGTCAGACTCGATGAAATAGAGGTTGTCCGAGCTGATGGAGAATTTGAGCACGCCGTTGTTGTCAAACAGGGTGATGCGCTTGTCCGAATAGGGCTTGGCAGGCTTGTCGGAAACGACATTGCCGTAGTTCATCAGGCGGATGGTGTTGTCCCGGTCCTGCAGGGCGAAATGCAGGGCGCAGAACGCGAACGGCACGCACAGGCACACCGCCGTATAGACCAGGGCGCTAAGGAAGATCTCCCCGGTTTCGCGCTCACCCGCAATCATGCCGACCTCCATGCCGCGGCGCGTGAATACCGTGTACAGCAGTGCCACGACGACCACCTCCGCCACATTCCAGCCGATGTACCCGAGCAGGGTGAAACCCTTGAGGTCCCGGCAGCGGTGCATCAGCGAGCGGCTCAGGATGATGAGCAGGGCGGAAAGCAGCACGAAGGCGAGGGTGTAGATGAAGGCTTCGCTCTCGCCGAGGGCGAACCAGGCGGAGCCGGAGAAAGGGATGCTGACGAGGATGAAAACCAGGGAAAACAGGGCCGTATAGACCACAGTGGTCCAAATCTGTTCTTTCTCGAGCAGATAGCGGGGCAGCCTGTCATTCAATGCGATCATCGTCTTCCACAATCCTATGAACTGCAAATATAAGAATAATTTACTACCTTTGCGCCGGATAAAAATGATTCTTTTATGGAGAAAAGAGTAGTAGTAACCGGCCTGGGTGTCCTGTCCTGCATCGGAAACGATGTCAAGACTTTCTGGGACAACCTCGTCAACGGTGTGTGCGGAATTGATTATATCACAGAATTCCCTACTGACAATCTGGCCGTCAAGATCGGCGGCATGGTCCGGAATTTCAATCCGGAAGAATACGGGATGGACAAACCGTTCATCCGCAAGCAGGATCCTTTCACCGTCTATGCCATGGCTTCCGCCTGGCAGGCCATGAAGGACGCCGGCCTCGTGTCCGGCGAGAACATTGACCCGAAGCGCCTGGCAACCTATGTCGGTTCCGGCATCGGCGGCTTCACGACCATCCAGCGCGAGCTGGAGAAGTTCTTCGAAGACCAGTCCGGCCAGTGGGTGTCCCCCAACTTCGTCCCGACGATGATCAGCGACATGGCCGGCGGCCAGATCGCCATCAAGTTCGGCGCCCAGGGCTCCTGCATCGACATCGTCACGGCCTGCGCCACTTCGACGCATTCCATCGGCGAGGCGTTCCGTGCCATCAAGCACGGCTATGCTGACGCCGTCATTGCCGGCGGCACCGACCGCTGCACCATCCCGATCGGCATCGCCGGTTTCGCGAACGCCAAGGCACTGACCCGCGCCACGGATCCGCAGTACGCCTCCCTGCCGTTCAACGCCAACCGCAGCGGCTTCGTGATGGCCGACGGCTCCGCCATCCTCGTGCTTGAGGAGCTGGAGCACGCCAAGGCCCGCGGCGCCCACATCTACGCCGAGGTCACGGGCTACGGCAGCACCTGCGACGCCCACCACGCCACGGCACCGCGCCCGGACGGTACCACCCAGGCCGAGTGCATCCGCCTCGCGCTGGAAGAGTCCGGATTCGATGCCGCTAAGGACAATGTCTATATCAACGCCCACGGCACGGGTACGCTCCTCAACGACGTGGCCGAGACCAAGGCCTATAAGATCGCGATGGGTGATTTCGCCTACAAGTGCCACATCAGCAGCACCAAGTCGATGCACGGCCATATGTTCGGCGCCACGGGTGCCGTCGAGGCCATCGCCACGGTGCTGGCCCTGCAGGAGGGCATCGTCCCGCCGACGGTCCACCTGGACACGCCCGATCCCGAGTGCGACCTGGACTACACACCCAACAAGGCCGTCAAAGCCGACGTGAACCTGGGCCTGTCCGATTCCTTCGGCTTCGGTGGACATAACGCTTGCCTCGCGTTCCGCAAATACTAAGGGATTGGAGCTTTGCGACGCAGGGGTCCGGGGGGTTAGCCCACCGGCCATAAGATTCGCCGGTCGGAGCCGGTGAATGACGATAAACAAGAAAGCCCAGCCGGTCGGCTGGGCTTTCTTGTTTTAATCTCCTGCTTCCTTGAGGCGCTCGGCGTTCTCGGCGATCTGCAGCTGGTCGATGCACTCCTGAATGTCGCCGTCCATAAAGACGGGCAGGTTGTACATGCTCCAGTTGATGCGGTGATCCGTGACGCGGCCCTGCGGGTAGTTGTAGGTGCGGATCTTGGCGGAGCGGTCGCCCGTGGAGACCATCGTCTTACGCTTGGCGGCGATGCCGTCCAGGTACTTCTGGTGCTCCAGGTTGTAGAGGCGGGTACGCAACTCCTCGAAGGCGCGATCCTTGTTCTTCAGCTGGGAGCGCTCTTCCTGGCACTGGACGACCAGGCCGGTGGGGATGTGCGTGAGGCGCACGGCGGAGTAGGTCGTATTGACGCCCTGGCCGCCCGGGCCGGACGCGCAGAAGAGGTCGAGGCGGATGTCGTCCCAGTTCAGGTCCACGTCAAACTCGCCCGCTTCCGGGAAGACCGCCACGGAAGCAGCGGAGGTCTGGATGCGGCCCTGGGTCTCCGTCTGCGGCACGCGCTGGACGCGGTGCACGCCGGATTCGTATTTCATCACGCCATAGACACCGTCGCTACCGGACAGTTTGAAGACGATCTGCTTGAAGCCGCCGGAGGTGCCGGGCGCCTGGTCCGTGACCTCGAGCTTCCAGCCGCGGTTCTCCGCGAAATGCTGGTACATACGGAAGAGGTCGCCGGCGAAGATCGCCGCCTCATCACCGCCGGTGCCACCACGGATTTCAACCATGGCATTCTTGCCGTCGTCCGGGTCGGCCGGAATGAGCAGGAGCTTGATCTGCTGCTCCATCTCAGGGATCTTCGGCTCGATCTCGGCGATTTCCATGCGCGCCATTTCGCGCAGCTCTTCGTCCTTTTCGTTGACGAGGATGTCCTTGGCGGCGGCGAGGTCCTCCACCATCTTTTCGTATTGCTTGCCGGTCTTGATGATCGGCTCCAGTTCTTTGTAGTCCTTATTCAGCTGGACATATTTCTTCATGTCCGCCATCGCCTCCGGGCTCGAAAGCTGCTCCTGGAGCGAATGGAACTTCCCCTCGAGGGAAAGGACTTTGTCGAGTAAAGTATTGTTGTCTGCCATGGGATCAAATCTTCTTAAGGTAGCAGCGGCGACGCATGAACGGCTCGCGTTCGTAGCTGTTCCAGATGTTCACCGCGCTGTTGGTTTCTATCTGCGGGTTGGAGATGGCCCAGCGGTTGCCCACCTTGATGGCCTTGTCCGCCATCTCCTCGTAATAAACGGACGACACGCCCTTGTTCTGCCACTCCGGGGCGGCGCCGTTGACCATCAGGTCCGTCACTTCAAAGTTGTGCATCGCCCGCCAGAGGTACCACCAGCCGAAGGGGAAGAGCTTGCCCTTCGCCTTCTGCAGGGCCGGCGAGAGGGTCGGAAAGGAGATGCCGAAGGCGACGATCTCGTCGTGCTCGTCCAGCAGGATGCAGCTGACCTTGTCCGAAACATAGGGCAGCACGGTGGCGGCTTCTTCGTCGATCTCCTCGTCCGTCAGGGGGATGAAGTTGGTCACGGACGAAGCGAAGCTGTCGTTATAAACCTGAAAGAACTTGCGCACCAGCGCTTTGTCGCGCTTGAGCTTTTCGATGCTGCCGAAGTGCAGGTTGTAACGTTCCTGGACCATCTTCGAGACGCGGCGGGCCTTCTCGGGGACGCCGTGGTTAGCCACCACCTTGTACTGGATCCAGTCGCATTCCTTTTCATAGCCGAGCTCCCGGACGAAGTCGTTGTAGTACGGGAAGTTGTAGAGGCAGTTGAAGGGCGGGATGTGGTCGTAGCCTTCAACGAGCATACCCTGTTTGCCGAAGGTGTTGTAGTAGAGCGGGCCGTGGATTTCGTTCATCCCCTGCTCTTTGGCCCAGGCCTCGGCGGTGCCGATCAGCAGGCGGGCCACTTCGATGTCCCGGATGCAGTCGAACCAGCCGAAACGGGCGCGCTTGGTGCCGTAGCGCTCATTGTAACGGGGATTGATCATCCCACAGATGCGTCCGACCACCCGGTCGCGCTCGAGGGCCAGCCAGAGTTTGTGGCTGCAGTATTTGAGCGGCGCTACACTGGTCAGGGAGCGTACCTGGTCGTAGTGCAGGGCCGGGACGTACTGCGGACAGTCCCGGTACAGCTCGTCCGGGAATCGGACAAACCGCATCAGGTCCTTGCGGGACTGCACTTCACGTATCTGGTAGCTGGACATCTTCGTTACAAACAACTTGCAAAGATAATCAAATTATCTGAGATTATTGGCCGGTGCCGGTTTGCCTGCGGCTCGCCTTCCATTGTTGCCTCGTGGCAGTTCGAGCGAAGCGAAGTCCGCATCAGTGGACCGGCCGGCCCCGGGACTTTGCAACAGCAAAGTTGGAAAGGGGCTTGAGGCCGCAGGGGGTTCGGGGGATATGCCCCCGTATAGATAGGCTTCGCCGTCAGGCAAACCGGCACCGGCCTATCATAGTCCTTTGGATTTTCCCTCGTCCCAAATGGCGTCCATCTCGGCGAGGGTGAGGTCGGTGAGTTTGCGGCCTTTCTTGAGGGTTTGCTCTTCGAGGTAGGTGAAGCGGCGGCGGAACTTGGAGCAGGTGCCGCTGAGGGCTGCCTCGGGATCGACGCCGTACAGGCGCGCAGCGTTGATGACGGCGAAGAGCAGGTCGCCGAATTCCTCCTCCATGTGGCGGGGATCCTGCTCGTCGCAGGCCTCACGCGCCTCGCCCAGCTCCTCGTGGACCTTGTCCCAGACATCCTCGCGCTGCTCCCAGTCGAAGCCGCAGCCGCGGGCCTTTTCCTGCATCGAGAGGGCTTTGAGGATGGCCGGCATCGCGTCCGGAATGCCGGACAGGACCGTCTTGTTGCCGTCTTTCTCCTTGGCCTTGACGAGCTCCCAGGTGTCGGCAATCTCCTTGGCAGAAGTGGGCTTGCCGGCCTCCGGTCCGAAGACGTGCGGGTGGCGAAAGACCATCTTATCGACGACCTTGTCGAGCGAATCGGCGATGTCGAAACTCCCCTCCTCCTGCGCGATGCGCGCATAGAATACAAGGTGGTAGAGCAGGTCGCCGATCTCTTTGGCCGTGCCGGGACGGTCTCCCTTCAGGATGGCGTCGCTGAGTTCATAGACCTCCTCCTCCGTCATCGGCCGAATGGTCTCCATCGTCTGGGCGGCGTTCCAGGGACACTTCTCCCGCAGGGCGTCCATCGTATCGAGCAGCCGCCCGAAGGCGGCGAGTTTTTCTTCTTTGGTATGCATGGAATTATTTGCTACATTTGCGCTTGCAAAAATAACAATAATCTTCGACATGAAGCCGATCCAATACGTTTCCGCCGACGAGGCGGTCAGCCATATCCCCTCCCATTGCCACGTCCACCTGAGCAGCGTTGCCAGCGTGCCGCACTGCCTCATCCAGGCCCTGTGCCGACGCGCCGACGCGGGCGATGTGTGCGACCTGCATTTCCACCATTTCCATACGGAAGGCCCCGCCCCGTACAGCGAGCCGCGCTATGAAGGAATCTTCTTCGAGCAGGGCTTCTTCGTCGGGCCGAACGTGCGCGCCAACGTGAACGCCGGCTACGCCGACTACCTGCCCGTGCACCTGGGCGAGAGCCAGAAACTCTACCGTGAGGGTTACATTCCCCTCGGCGCCGCCCTGGTGAACGTGTCCCTGCCCGACGAGCAGGGCCGCGTCAGCCTCGGCACTTCCGTGGACTGCTCCGTGGCAGCCGTCGAGAGCGCGCAGGTGGTGATCGGCGTGGTGAATCCCAATGTCCCGTTTGCCTACGGCGACCTGCTGTCCGTGGACCAGTTCGACTACCTCGTGCAGGACGACACGCCGCTGGTGACGGCCGCGTTCGCCGAGCCCACCCCGACCGAAGTACTGATCGGCAAGAACTGCGCGGCGCTCGTGGAGGACGGCGACTGCATCCAGATGGGCATCGGCGCCCTGCCGAATGCCCTCGCAGCGCAGCTCGGCGGGCATAAGCACCTGGGCCTGCACACGGAGATGTTCGCCGACGGCCTGCTCCGCCTGATCAAGGCGGGCGTGATCGACGGCGCCAACAAGAAGATCGACACCGGCAAGGTCGTGGCCTCCTTCCTGCTCGGCTCGCAGGAGGTCTATTCCTTCATCGACCATAACCCGGACGTGCTGATGCGCGACATCAAATACACCAACGATCCCTGGGTCATCGCCCAGAACCCGCACATGAAAGCCATCAACTCCGCCACGGAGGTGGACTTCACGGGCCAGATCAGCGCCGACTCCATCGGCACGCGCATCTTCAGCGGCACCGGCGGCCAGCTCGAGTTCGTCAAGGGCGCCACGATGTCCGCGGGCGGCAAGAGCATCACCGCCTTCGCATCCCGCACGCTGAAAGGCAAGAACAAGATCGTCGCGGAGCTGAATCCGGGCGCCGGCGTGGTCACGCCCCGCGCGGATGCGCACTGGATCGTGACCGAGTACGGCGCCGTGGACCTCTACGGCAAGAGCCTGCAGGAGCGCGCCAAGCTGATGATCAGCATCGCGCACCCGGACGACCGGGAAATGCTGGACCGCGCCGCCTTCGAGCGCTTCGGCCCGCACTACCACAATTTCAGCATCTAAGAGATTCCCGATCAGGTCGGGAATGACGACAAAGCGGCCTGCCGGAATCCGGCAGGCCGCTTTGCTGTTGCCCGGTCGCAAGCGGGCTTGACGAAGGATCCGGCTAATAGCTGGAGAGCGTGGACGCGCGGGAGATGGACTGGCTCTTGATGCGGAGCGAGGGGCCCGGGTGATAACTGAGTTTCGACGCACCGGAGAGGGTGATACTCAGCTCGTCACGCACCTCAATCATGCCGCCTGCCGCACCGGAGAAGATGATTTTGGCGCGGCGGGCAGGTGCCTGGCTTGCGCCCAGCTTGGCGGCACCGGAGCACTCGGCTTCGAGCACATCCACGGCACCGATGATCTCGGTATTGGCGGCTCCGGAGCCCCGCAGGGACACGTCGCCGTATTTACCATTAAGAAACAGCTTGGTGGCACCGGAGAGGACCAGGTCGGCCGTCTTGGCATCGGCGGAGATGGAAGCATTTACGCTGCCGGACCCCCGGACGGACAGGTTGTCATACTTGCCTGTCAGGTCGAATTTCGCGGCACCCGACACTTCGATGTCGGCGTCGGAAGCACGCACGGAGAGGTCCTGAACAAAGGTAGCACCGCTGAGCCGCATCTCGAAATCTTTGTGGCTGGAGAAGTCGCCTTTGGCGGAGATTACCGATGCGCCGGACATCCTCAGGACCGTCAGGTTCGGCATACTGACAAAGACGTGCACCTGGTTGCGGCCACCATTCTCGACCCGGCGGCGGATGTCCCGCGGCAGATCACCGACGGCGAGCGTCAAGATGCCGCCGCGGACCTCGACACGCACGTAGGGCATCAGGTAGTCCGGCGCATCCACACGCACGGCGTGGCGTGACGCCTGGACGAGATCGACCTGGTAGATCCAGGAGACATCCAGTCCCGTAAAGTTGTTGAGCTGGTATTCCTTGGTCTCGGTTTTGGCGCTGAGATCCGGTTCAGAGACCGTCCGGGCGGAGAGGGGCAGGACGGCGATCAAGGCCGTCGCAAGCAGGATAAAGAACTTTTTCATTTTATTGATATTTTTTGAGTTGTCGGGCTGCGGCGAGGAGTTCGCCGTAATGGTTTTGCAGAATGCGGGCGCGCTGCCGGTCGGAGAGGCCTTCGGGCATCTGCTCGAAGAGGGACTCCGCCTCGTCGGTGATTTCGCGCAGGACCTCGTCCTGCATCGGGAGCTCACGGTAGAGGTCTGCGACCTGGTCCATGTAGGCCACATAGACGGCCTCCGGGCTGCGGGTCAGGCCGTGGAGCGGATCGCCGGGGCGGATAATGAGCACCAGCAGCAGCGCACAGACCAGCGCAAGGACAGGGCCCCAGGCTTTTCGCGCGAAGGCGTTGCGGAGGAGATTCGCCGGTCGGGGCCGGCGAATGACGGAAGGATGGGATCCTTCGGCATTGCTCAGCACGCCGGGCGTGACGTCCAGCCGGGCGAGAAAACGCGCCTCGTGGCCGCCGGCGGGTTCCGCCGTATCAAATTCAGCCGCATGGACGCGGATGTATTTTTCTAAATCCTTCATATCTTGTGATTCAGCATGTCAATCAGTTTGCTCCGTCCACGGGAGTACAGGGAGCGAAGCGTGGTTTCTTTCTTTCCGGTCAGGCCGGCGATCTCGCCGTAGTCCAGCCCCTCGATGAGCACGAGGTCGAGGATGAGACCGTAGGGCTCGGGCAGGCGTTCCATCGCGGCTTTGACTTCGCCGACGGACGGGAGGGCGGGAGATTCGCCGGTCAAGCCGGCGAATGACGATGAGGGGCCGGCGAATGACGAATCTGCTTCGTCCCGGGCGAATTCCTCCAGGAAGGCCTCGCGGCGTTCGCGGCGGCGCAAGCGGTCGATGGAAGCGCGGATGCAAGTGCGGGCCAGCCAGGCCGATACCTGCTCGGGCGAGGAGAAGGTTCCCGGCACGGTGACGAATTTCAGGATGGTGTCCTGCATCACCTCTTCCGCCTCGTCGGAATCCCGGAGAATCCGCAGGCTGATGTTGTACAGTCGCCGGTGGTGCTCCTGATAGAATTCCGTGATCTCCTGTCGTGTCATTTCTTGCTTGCTCTGTCTATATAACGCAGAACGAACCGGATTGTTGCAGTCCGGTTCGTTTATTTTTCAAAAAAGGAGAAATGTACGCGCCCGTAGGTCTTTTCCTTCTTGAAATTCGGGTGGCCGGTGAAGGAATATTCATCGCCGTGCTCCAGAATGAAATAGCAGCCCGGGTGTAGCAGGTCCCGGCTCAGCACCTTGTCGGGGAGGGTATCCAGCCCTTCCAGCGCATAGGGTGGGTCGGCGAAGATGAGATCGAACTTCTCATGGCAGATGGGCAGGAAGTCGAAGACGTTGGCGTGGACGGCGGTCACGGCCGGCAGGCCGAGCCGGGCAGCTTCGCGGCGGATGAAGGCGGCATGGTCGCGATTCATCTCCACACAATATATGCGTCGCGCGCCGCGTGAGGCGAATTCGTACGACACCGCGCCGGTGCCGCCGAAGAGGTCGAGCACCTGTAGGTCTTCGAATTCGTATTCGTTGTTCAGGATGTTGAACAGGCCTTCCCGGGCGAAATCCGTGGTAGGTCTGGCCCCATAGCCCATGGGAGGCTGGATGGGTTTGCCTTTGAGACGGCCGCCGATGATCCTCATAGGGTGATGACGGCCTTGAAATACCGGTACAGGGACATTTCGTCCTCGGCGTCCAGCGGCGTACGCCAGCAGATGGTAGAAATCACCGGGTTAAGCTGGAGCGACTTCAGAGCCAGGAAGATGTAATACTCTGCCGTGGTGAAATCCTGGACCGGGTAACTGTTGGCCAGCATCAGGTTATCGCCCTGTGCAATGGCCAGGAAAAGATGGTCTTCGCTGAAACTGCAGAGAATCTTGTTGTATTCCGGGCAGTCGGGCAGACGCATCAGCAATTTATAGATTTCAGGTGTGCCGTCCACAACGACACTGTCCTCGCCTACGGAGTAGACAAGGACAGCGTCATATGGCGGTATTTCGAGGTGCTCGACGGTGTCCTCCTCCTTCAAGTCGATCACTTCGGCCAGCGCCTGACGCGCCGTCGCGGGATCAAAGAAACGGGAGGGAACAAGCGTAAACACTACTCCCAGTTACCTGCGTTGTTGTTCGGGGCGGTGACGGAACCGACCTGCAGACCTTCGTAGCGGTTGAGGTCACGGCTCTCCGCGTTCAGGTTGATGATCAGCTGACGATCCATACCGTGGAGGAGGGCCTTCCAGGGGATGCGGGCCTCAAAGAGGGGCACGGGAACACCGGACACCATCTTGATGGCGGACTCCATCTCGACAGGCTGCTTGCCGGAGAACGGGATGTATTTAAGGGAGTCGGCGCAGAAGTCAGGACGGTTGTTGAAGAGGGTGTCGCGCACCGGAACCTTGGTGACGGTGGAGAACACGACCTTCTGGCCAGCGGCATAAGCCTCCTGAAGCTTCGCGGTGAGCTGCTCGGGCTTGAGGTTCTTGTTAGCTTTCTTGATAGCCTCGGTGTTCATCACGGCGAGGGAGTCGTCATTGGAACCGATCTGCATCACGATTTCCATCTGGCCGGACTCGTAGAACTGCTTAAGGGAATCGATCGAGGAGTTGAACTTACCGGTGACGGACTTGAAGGCGACCTGCAGGGTGCGGATGTCCTTCAGACGCTGCACGGCAACGGCCTGCCGGGTTTCCTTCTCTTTGTTGAAGTTGACCGGCTTCATGATGTTGCTGTACAGCACATAAACAAGGCCGCAGATGAGCGCCAGCAGGGCGACTTCAAAAATAATCTTTGTTACTTTGTTCATTGTATGGGTTAATTTTATTTGATATCCAAAGTCCCACAAAGTTATGAAATTGATTTATCAAATGCAATATTCTTATTAAATTTGCACAGTTTTTTTGGAAGACATGCAGGCGCTCATACCCACGGATATCCAGCAGCTGGAGGCTTGCTTCGCGGCAGCGAGGCGCGTTTCCATTGTCGTTCACGTACATCCCGACGGAGATGCAATCGGGAGCGGTACAGCCATGCTTACCTATCTGCGCGAGTGCCGCGGACTGGAGGCCCGCCTGCTCCTGCCGGATGCCGCTCCCGCATCGCTCAATTTTGCGCTGCCCGCCGATGGCTGGATCGTCGCTTCCCGCGAATCGGAGGCCGCAGCGGCCTGGATTGCCGGGAGCGACCTGATCATCTGTCAGGACATGAACGCGTTCAACCGTGCGGAATCGCTGGCCCCAGCCCTGACGGCCTCAACGGCTCGCAAAATCCTGATCGACCACCACCTGAATCCGAATCGGGAGATCTTTGACCTGATTTTCAGCGAGATGGAGATTTCCTCCACCTGCGAATTGCTATACTGGGTACTGCTTGCCCTGCCGGGCATCGGCAAGGCTTCGAAGCTCCCTATGCAGGTGCTCACGTCCCTGATGACGGGCATGACCACCGATACCAACAACTTCGCCAACTCCGTTTTCCCCTCCACCCTGCAAATGGCCTCCGAATTGCTGGCCGCCGGCGTGGACCGGGATGCGTTGCTGGGACAACTTTATCAGAATTATCGCGAGAACCGCTTCCGGGCCATGGGCGCCGTCCTCGCCGAGCGTATGGTCGTGCGGCCGGACGGCGTTGCGTACGTCATCCTGGACCGGGCATTCATGCAGCGCTTCGGCATGCAGGAAGGCGAATCCGAAGGATTTGTCAACCTGCCGCTGGGCATCGGCAGCGTGCGCATCAGCCTGGTGCTTCGCGAGGACGAAGGGCACTTCCGCGTGTCCATCCGTTCCAAGGCAGGCGTTTCTGCCAACCGGCTGGCCACGGAGGCTTTCCATGGCGGCGGCCACGAGCAAGCGGCAGGCGGGAAGCTTTTCTTCCCGCAAGACATTTCAACGCCGGCTGATGCGGAGCAATACGTCTCTGACGTGACGGCACGATTTATGCGGAATCAATGAACCGATTATGAAGAAAACCATCTTATATTTGAGTTTGGCAGCGCTTGTCTTCGCCGGCTGCGCCAAGTCCCCGAAGGTGGGCGTGAACGATGACGCCAAACGCTACCTGGAAGCCTGGGTGCAGGTATATCACCCTGATGCCATCCGCACGCCGCTGGGCGCCTATGTCCTGGACGAGACGCCGGGCACGGGTACGTCCGCCAGCTCCCCGGAGGATTATCCTTTTGTGCGGGTTGATTATACGGTCCGTACGCTGGACGGCACGGTCCAGGGCACCTCAGACGAGACGCTGTCCAAGCAATTGGGCACCTATGAGAAGAATGCCAGCAAGAATCCGTACTACGGACCGGTCGTCTGGGTCCGCGGCGCGAGCGGGCAGACCGCGGGGGTAGAAGAATCCCTGGCGGCGATGAACGTCGGCGGACGCCGCAAAGTCATGATTCCCGGCTGGCTGCTGGGCATGGACGCCAGCACTGGCGCTCCGATTCTCTACAGTAAGGCCGAGTACTACGAGCAGAAGGTCTCCGGCTCCACGCCCCTGATCTATGAGATTGCGCTGAGAGAGGTCATCCCCGACATCCAGCAGTGGCAGATCGACTCGGTCGGACGTTATGTTGCGGCCAACTACCCCGGCAAGAGCGTCAAGGATTCGGTCAAGCTTGGATTCTATTATTTCCAGACCGGAGCACCTTCCTCTTCAGAGACATTCAAGAACGACTCGACGATCTACATTAACTATATCGGCCGTCGCCTGGACGGCACGGTGTTTGACACCAGCATCGCCGACACCGCCAAGTATTACGGCATCTATTCCGCCTCGCGGACCTATGGTCCCTGCTCCATCAAGTGGTATGGCGCAGACAAGGACTACACGAGCATCACCATGACCGTTTCCGGATCGAGCAGCAGCTCCAGCGTGATCAACGGCTTTGGCTATGGTCTTGACCAGATGCACCCGCACGAAAAAGGCACGGCTATCTTCATTTCTAACTGGGGCTATGGCGCCAAGGGGTCCAGCCCTTCGATACCAGCCTATTCCCCGCTGCGCTTCGATTTGGAGATTGTTGACAAACCGGCTTCCTAGCGCATGGCAGAGACAACCAGTGCAGCTCCGACCGAGCTCGGAACCGAGAAAATCGGCAAACTTCTGAGACAGTACGCCGTCCCGGGCATCATCGCCCAGACGGCGGCTTCGTTATACAATATGGTGGACAGCATCTACATCGGGCATATCCCCGGTGTGGGTTCGGCCGCCATCAGCGGCCTTGCCGTCACCTTCCCCCTGATGAACCTGTCCATCGCGATGGGTACGCTGGTTGGCGTGGGCGCGATGACGCTCATCTCCGTCCTGCTGGGGCAGCGCAACTACGGCGCGGCGCAGAAGGTCCTGTCCAACGTCCTGACGCTCAACGTCATCATCGGCATCGTCTTCACCGCCATCACCCTGCCATTCCTGGACTCGATCCTGCGTTTCTTTGGGGCCAGCGATGCCACCCTGCCCTTCGCGCGGGACTATATGTTCATTATCCTCGCGGGTAATGTTTTCACGCACCTGTATCACGGATTCAACGGCCTTATCCGCTCGTCCGGCCACCCCAAAGTGGCCATGGGGCTGACACTCTTTACCGTGATTTCCAATGCCATCCTGGACCCGATCTTCATCTTTGTGCTCGGGATGGGCATCCGCGGTGCCGCCCTGGCGACCATTCTCTGCCAGCTCGCGGCCCTCGCCTATACGCTCCGCTTCCTGTCCGACAAGCGGCGCCTGCTGCATTTCACCCGTCCGCTTTTCCAGCTGGACTGGCGCATCGCGAAGCAGTCGCTTGCCATCGGCGTCGGGCCCTTCCTGATGAATGTGGCCGCCTGCCTGGTGGCGCTCTTCATCAACCAGCAGCTCGGCAAATACGGTGGCGACATGGCCATCGGCGCCTATGGCATCCTGAACCGGCTGACCATGCTCTTCGTGATGGTCAACATGGGCTTCAGCCAGGGCCTACAGCCGATTGCCGGCTATAATTACGGCGCGCGGCAGTACAGCCGCGTCCGGGAAATCTTCATCCTCACGGCCAAGTGGGAGGTGCTCGTCACCACGCTCTGCTTCCTGATGTCGGAGCTGATCCCGCGCCAGGCCGTGAGCCTGTTCACGAACGATCCGCAGCTGATCGACCTTGCCGCCCGGGGGCTGCGCATCATGAACTGCGGCTTCGCCCTGGTCGGCTTCGGCATGGTCACGGGCAACTTCTTCCAGTGTCTCGGAATGGTCCGCAAGTCCATCTTCCTGTCGTTGTCGCGCCAGCTGCTGTTCCTGCTGCCGCTGATCTATACCTTGCCGCTGTGGCTGCAGGAGACGGGCGTCTGGATTAGTTTCCCGATCTCGGATACCCTCAATGTCATTGTCTCCGCCATCCTGATTGTCCAGCTTTTCCGTAAATTCGACCGGCTCAAGGATGGTGAGAATCCCGATATCCTCGGCAGTAACATCCAATCCTAGCAATATGGACGAGAAGCACATCCTGATCAACATCGGGCGCCAGTTCGGCGCCGGTGGCAAGGGCGTCGCCGACCTGCTCGGCAAGCGCCTGGGCATCCCGGTCTATGACAACGAACTCCTGCAGAAAGCGGCTGCCGAGAGCGGTTTCAGCCCGGCCTTTTTCAGGAAGAATGACGAGAAGCGCCGTCTCTTCCGCTTCGGATCGCTGTTCGGCCTGAACCGTGCCAGCTCGTACGCCCCTTCGGGAATCGACGAGACCGAGCTCTTCAAGTATCAGAGCGATGCTATCCGCAGTATCGCGCAGCAGGGCAGCGCCATCTTCCTGGGACGCGCTTCGAACTACGTCCTGCGCGACATGGAGTGCCTGGACGTGTTCATCTGTGCGCCGATGGAGGACCGTGTAGCCCGCGTCTGCGCGCGAACGGGGATGAGCGCCGAGGAAGCGGAGAAGTTCATCGTCAAGAAAGAGCGGGCGCGCCGGGACTACTACAACTTCTTCACCCTGGGCAACTGGGGTGTCGCTTCCAACTACGACCTTTGCCTCGACTCCTCGCTGCTCGGCCTCGAGGGCTGCGTTGACATCATCATCGACTTCGGCCGCAAAGCCGGGCTGCTGTAGCCCCGGACATTCCGGGCTTGACCCGGAACCTCGGACAGGTGTCCGCAAAATCGCCATTCTACGCGTTTTTTCTGGACACCTGTCGGTGTTTTGGGCTGTTTTCGCCCGATTTGCGGGGGAGGTGTCCAATTATATTGCACCAAATGCCGATTTTCTGGACACCTGTTCGTCCCGGGATTCGGGCACTTTTCCCGCCGGGCATTAAGATTTCACAATTTCTTCAGGACAAATCTTACGATCCCTTGGACTTCCCGCAGGATGGCCCCATCTTTATGGTAAATTGTATATGCTATGAAACAACTTTACCACTTCTGCATCACCTGCCACGATGAGGTCCTGTTCCGGGACGACGAAGACATCCGCAACATCACCAATATTTTGGCGCTCGAAGCCTTCGCTTGTCAGGTCGAACTTTGGGCGGACGCCATCATGTCCACCCACATCCACGGTATTGCATTCGCCGAGGAGGCTGCGGTCACCCGCTTTTGCCGCGCGCTGAAGATGCGCATCACCAAGTACCACCGGAATCGCCATCTGGGAACCGGTCCGCTGTTTGACGACGGTCATTTCCTCTTGCGCTTGGATGGCAGCAATCATATCCTGGCTGCCGTCAGTTACGTGCTCCGCAACGGACTGCACCACGGGCAGAGCGCTACGCCGTTCAGCTATCCCCATTGTTCGGCCAACCATTTGTTTTGCCAAGAACTTGGAAAACTTCCCCAGGAAGGTGTCATCACCTCCCGGCGGGATATTGCCCGGCACCTGCCGCGACGCTCGGAGTTCCCCGATCACTTCGCGATGGACCGACATGGAATGCTGATCCGCAATTCTTTCGAGCAGTTGGCGCGGGTGGAGCACTGCTATCGGACACCACGCTGCTTCGATTATTATATGAGTCGCCTGTCCGGCGAGGGATGGCAGCGGGAGCAGCGGGAAGACGGCGTTTCCGATGCGCCAATCACGCTCGAGTCGATGGAGCAGGCCACGCAATATGAGCCGATCGCGAAAATGCTCGCCAGCGAGAAGGGGTACAACTATTCTCCGTCGCAGCGTTCGGACATGGATCTATGCCAAGTCATCGACAGAGAGTATGTCCGGAGTTATGGCAGGATCTCCGTCTATCAGCTGACCGCCGAACAGCGGCGCCGCATCGCCGGCGATCTGACCCGGCGCTTTCACGCCCCCGCCGCCCAGCTTCTTCGCTGCCTGGCACTGGCGGATCATCCCGCCGGGTTCTGATCAGATCGCCAGGCCGAGGTGTAAGCCCATGGACGGACCGATAGTTGGGCCAAGGAAAAGATTTGACTTACCCCATAGCCGGATGGAAAGCCCCGGTTCCCAGGAGAAGTACCATCTGCAAACCCCGGCCACTGGAGCACCGTCAATGATATATCCAAAAGCCTTATAGACATATGACCCTCCGACCATCAAGTCACTGTAGATAGAAAAGCGGCGTTTCCGGTCCAGCGGGATGTAATGCCGGTGATAAAGGAAGAAGTCTATGTTATATGCTTTGGCAGGATTGGCATCGTAAAACACCAAACTGTGTCCCAGGCCCAATCCAAACACCTTGTTGGGACTGGTTCGGATGCCTCCGGTCAGGGTTATCGATTCATGGTAAATCATTCCCACGCCCCGGACGCTGAACTCCGGCTTCCAGTTTTTGCGGCCCTCGGCCGACAGGTGCGCCTTGACCTCCTCGAAATAATCCTTGGCCACGAAGTTGGGCGATTCAAAGTCCAGTTTATTGCCGACCACCGTGGAAGTCGTGTCGACCTGCTGGGCGACGGCGGGAAAGAAAACCATAAGGGCGAAAAGGATCGATATCAAGTATTTCATCATGCTTATTGTTTGTCGAACATGGAACGGAGATCTTCCAGGGTGGCGGTGCCCTCCAGGTACAGGATGGTGATGACCCAGGCAGGCCCGACCGGACGGGCCTGGTAGCAGAGGTAGCGGTGGGTCTTGCCCCGCTGGGCGGGCTGGATCAGGGCGTAGGTCAGCAATTTCCCGATCACTTCCGTCTCGGCGGACACCGCCGCATCTGCGTCGGCTTTCACCAACGCAGCCACCTCCAGCGCCTCTTTCTCATCGACCTGGAACTGGACGCTGCGATAGAAATCCAGTTTGTACGTGGTCATGCTGCTGCCGCGGACTTCCGTCCGGATCATGCGGTCGGAGGAGATGACCCGCCCGCGAAAGATTGCGTTGCAGCTCAGGCCCCGCTGGGCAAAGGCCGCTCCGGAGGAAAGGAGCAGCGCCAGTATGCAAAGGAGTATCTTTTTCATCGCCGGAACATTTCTATGAGGGTTGTTTCAGCGGGCGTTTCGCCCGCAAAAAAGTCCGCCAGCGAGGCATCCACAGACGCCATGATCTGCTCGCTGTCGGTAGAAGCCTCTCCGTAAGAATAACGGACGCACACGTCGCGTTCCGCTCCCTTGAATCGGGGGAACAACCCGACGGAGAGAAGGATGACCAGGGCGGCCGCGACGGCGGCGCAGGAATACGCCCAGCGGGCCGGGGCCCGGCGGGACGTCTGCGCCCGGCCCAGGGACAGGTAGCCCAGCACGCCCCGCAGTTCTTCGAACGCGGGGTCGTCCGTCCGGGCGGCGTACCGGGCGAGCCGGCGCTCCTCGGCCGGCGTGGTCTCCGCCTCCCAGTAGCGCTGCATCAAGGCTGTATATTTCTCTTTATCTGTCATCTTTCAGTGCGTTTCTAAGTGTTTTGCGGGCGCGGGAGAGTTGCATCCTCACCGCGGCCGGCTCCATGCCGAGCTCCCGCGCTATTTCTTCCAGGGTTCGCCCGCCGTATTCCTTCTCTTCCAGGATGTATCGCTGCGTCTCTGTCAGTTCCGATTCGATCTTGCGATGCATGGCGGCGTAGGCTTTCTCCCTGTCTTCGACGTCGGGCGGCGCCTCCGCGACATCCGCTTCCAGCGGGACCGGGCGCCGTCGTCGCCGCTCATTCAGGCTGGCGTTCCGGACCGTCCGGGCCAGCAGGGCCTCGGCTTCCTGCTCGGACTGCAGCGGATACCGCTTTTGCCAGAGCCGCACGAAGCTGTCCTGCAGGATATCCTCGGCGCCGGTCGGATCGGGCAGCACGCGCACGGAGATCCCCTTCAGCTTCTGCCGAAGCCTGATAAATGCATCAGTCAGGAAATCGTTTGCCATCCTACTCTATATAACACGGCCGCTACTCAAATGTAACAACTATTTTTGACAGGTGTCCACAAAATCGGCCTCTGGTGCAATAAAAGTGGACACCTCCCCCGCAAAACAGCCGAAAACAGCCCAAAATGCCGACAGGTGTCCAGAAAAAACGCGTAGAATGGCGATTTCGTGGACACCTGTCCGGAATCGGTTTTGCGGCAGCCGGCGGGGAGGATGCGTGAGGGCCCGCGACCGGTGGCTTTAGAGCGAAGCGAAGTCGGCACCAGCCGACCGGCCGACCCCGGGTATTAAGAAAGAGCGTGCGCGCCGGGACTACTACAACTTCTTCACGCTCGGCAACTGGGGCATCGCCGCGAACTACGACCTCTGCCTCGACTCCTCGCTCGTCGGCCTCAAGGGCTGCGTAGACATCATCGTCGACTTCGGCCGCAAAGCCGGGCTGCTGTAGGTCTTCCCCTGCCCATCCCTCCTGTAATCCATTATTCGCCGACCTCCGTCGGCGAATCTTTTTTCTATCCGGCGGAGGCGGCAGGGCTGCTGACGTCCGGGCAACAAAATGCCCGTCCGCCAGCACCCTGCCGCCTTCCCGCCACCTCGCCCAAGATCCCCACATCCGCATCATCAACGTCCGCGGGACCGGCTAAAATTGATTGTGGAATAATTTCAGCGAACCAGCGCCTTGGAAAGTTCTTCAGTATCGGAAGGACGCGGAGCACGCAGATTGACGATGTGCCCCGAGTCATCAATAATCATATTCCAGGGGATAGCCATCGCACCATTCTGACCATATAATTCGCGAAGATCCTCCGTGAGCTTCTCACCTGCTCGGACATGCTCGCCGCGCAGGTTATAGAAGGCGGCCATCTCCTTCCACTTCTGCGCATCGCGTTCTTCATCCACGGAGAGATATAACATCTTGTAGCCCTTTTTCTCCAGCAGTTCATGAAGCGTGTCTTCGAAAGCGAATTCGGCTTTGCATGGGCCGCACCAGGTAGCCCATACATCCACGTAAACCTTCTGTCCGGCAAAACGGGAAAGTAACTCCTTGAACGTGGCAATGTCACCCGTTTCTTCCATAAAATGCACATCTGCACTTGTTTCTTTAGGCGCGTAGTATGCCAGGATATCCTGATAATAGGGACGCAACGCCCTGAGATAAGGACTATCGGGATAGTCCTGCTCAAAAACCTCGAACAGTGATATCAGCTCCTTCTCATACTGTTTCTGGATGGCAGCATACCACCATTGCCAGGCATGGACAGCTTCGAGCCGGCCACCTGACAGGACTTCCTTATATGCCTCCATCATCAAAGTGTATCGTTCCCCCGCCTGAATGCGAGGCCGCAGACTATCAAGATTCTTCCGGATTTTCCAATTGGCATAGTCCTCCATCAGACCGTAGTAATCAGGCGATTCTGCAAGGCGGTCATTGTCCAGTTCCATAGCCTCATAGATGGCATCACGGATAGTGTTGTCTCTTCGCAGCACACCCACTTGTCCCCAGACGGCCAAAGTATGGCATTCATGGTCTGCCGCAATTAGATTATACATCTCCGGAGAGATTTTCTTGATCTGAAGAAGGGAGTCAAACGGAGCCATCTGAGATTTCATAGTACTGTCCAGACTCTCTCGAGCTTGTGATAGATCCGTTATCTGGGCATAGTTGCGAGCTTCCAATTGAGTGTGACCGTAGTCGGGAATACTAGCGTAAAAACGCTGCACTTCCTGACCGGGTGCGGGGAAAGAAAAAAACTCACCGTCGAACTGAAGTCTATAGGTCTCTCCTCTGCTGACCGGGAATGTGACCATACCCTTGAAATCCGGAATCTGCTGTACGGAGACAAAATATGGTTGGCGTACCACTACACGGAATCTCAATTCGGATGTCCCGGACAGCGTATCCATCAGGACCATCGGATTGGCGTAGCGGGTGGGCACCGTATAGCGAATTATCAACTCCGGATTATCGCTGACGTTTTCGATGATGATTGTTGCCTTGTTGGAGCAAGCCGCAAGAGTCAAGTCAATTGCTAGTATGAATAATATGCGTATGAGTTTCATGGGACGAATATAGTATTACGAGGATAATACCAGAGAGAAGATATTCACATGGATTATTTGAACATAAAGATTTCAGTCGGGAAAAAGTCGGGAGGCAGCAAGGATATGGTCAAGGCAGAAATAACTACTACGGCAACGATGACACCAACTGCCAGGCGGACAGCCCGCAAGTCTCTCCGCGATACTTCGAGAACAAGGCGGATGCAGTCCTCTTTCTGCCGTTCCGGGTTCATGGCCGCAGGGATAGGCATGGCGTTGATCTGGCGGACAACCTCTTTCAGGAAAGGCCCGCTGTTCCTTAACTCCGGCTTATGCTGCTGGAAGAACTGCTCAATGTCTTTATCTTTCACCATCGTGTTCAAGGATTTTCTTCAAGTGTTTCCGCGCCCTGTGCAGATGTGACCGCACCGTCACAGCAGGCATACCCAGTATATCAGAGATTTCTTTTGTGGAATAGTCCTCCATATAAAAAAGCAGGACGGCTGCTTTCTCCAACGCCGACAACCCATTGATGGCAGCATACAAGGCACTGCTATCTTTATCACGATCTTCCCCCGAAGGGATCAGGTTTTCTTTTTCAGTAATAGATTCTGTTTCCAGGATTTTCTTTCCTACATGGTTGCAGAAGCAACTGTAGCCGATTTTGAGGAGCCAGGTGCTGAAAGAGGAGCGTCCCTGGAATGTCCCGTAGTGCAGGTACGCTTTCAGCAAAGTGTCCTGGGCAATGTCATCGGCCAGGAAGACATCACCGTGACACATGCCGAGCAGGAACCTCCTGAGGGGCTCCTGCAGGGTGGAGATTTCGGCTATGAATTGCTCTCTGGTCATCGGCTGCTATGCCGTCTTGTTCATCCGTTTCTTTTGATTGAAGTAGGACACCAGGAATGCTATTCCAATACCGAGAGCTATGGCGGCCACAACCAACACCAGGGTGACCAACAAAGCGATAGGAACCAGGTCATCAACATTGTACGTCGACCCATTGGCGCGTTCCGCATAGATTTCGTTCAGGTACACATCGAAGACGATGGTTGCGACGGCGATGACGAACCCGGCGATGCTGAAGATGATTCCATTACGAAGATTGTTCTGAAGTCGCTGTTCTTCGCTTCCCGGATTTGTTAGAGACTTGGCCAGCATCTCGGGGTCAACGATGCCGCCTTTCTCAATCTCCTTAAGAAGAATCTCTTTTTGGGTTTTGAGAACGTTGCGCTTGTAAAGATAGTAGAACAGGATGGGCAGCAGGATAACTGCCGCAGGAATCAGACTTTCAAGAAAACCGAAAAGACGATAAATCATAGGTAATGAATTTTAATTGTTTCAACACCTGTTAGACCGGGTGCGAAGCAAAAATGTTGCACTGCGGCAGATAAAGTTACACTTTTTTGCCGATATGCCCATTATGTCGATGCCGATGATCCGGGCCGATGGTATCCTGTTCCGGCGGCGGTGCTTTGCCAGGGCCGATAAGGAAAGCGGTACTTGCCCTTCTGGGACGGCGAGGCCGCCCAGAAAGGCAACCTTCACTGCCACCCTTCGCTGCAAGACTGTGTCAGGGCAAGCCTGCCACAGACTTGCGGACGCCCTCCGCTCCATTGGCCCCCGCGCAGCGAGACTGCTCCCGCAGACTCGCACCCACCGCACTTATAAGGAAAAGCGGTCACGGTCAGCAGTCAGTTGTTCCGCTCGCTCCGCTTGCTCCACAACTGCCAGCTCACCGTGCTGGTCCATCCCCCCTGGCCCCCCAAGGGGAAGACAATCACCCGGGAGACGGAGTGCCAGCGCCACCGTCAGTGCCCTGAATCCGCAATCATAACATAATCCCATCGGGATTGTGTAACAGCCGCCGGCACCGTCATCTCTCCGCTCAGAGGGTATCAGTTAGGAAGGGTCAGAAGCCCGCAAAAACGGCCCTACAGGGCGTCAGATTACACAATCCGGATTATGTTAAGTTTGCTCCGTCGGTGGGGTGCAAAGGTCCTACCTTCGAACTCCCGGGTGAGGCGGCGGCGGACAAGCGGCCCCCTTCAAGGACTTCCGGCCTCCAAGCCCGTCAGGGGGCCGCGCACTTTGCGCATCCTTCGTGAGAACGTCAGTGTCAATTCCAGCAGCGCTCCACCCGCAGTCGGCACGGCCGCCTGCGACTTCCGCTTTGATACTCGTATCAGAGGATATGAGGTGTTCGTGGGCGCAAAGTGCAACCACGAGGACCGTCATCAATCTGCGAAGGCCTGGTGCCCGCTGGCAGCCTCCGTGCAGTGCGAGCAGTCCGCCGCCTTACGCACCTCCGGTGCTGGGTCGCCTCAGTCAGTTACTCCTCTTGCCGGGACAAGCCACGTCAAGAAGAGTAACAGCCTGCGGCTCCGCGGTACGCTCCGCGTGTTTATCCCCGGCCGCTATTCCTCCACACCTCTGCCGGGATGAATCCCGCCAGAAGTGTTCCGGGCAGCCGGGGTACGGCCGTCCCGGCCGTTGGCGCAGACAGTGTCAGTCATCACGGCTCTGTTCTCCGGCATTCGCCTCCGCCCAGAATCCGCGCTGCCAGCCACAGACTGCGCCGGAGCGTTGGTGCCAGGCTTCGCCATCAACGCCCTGCTGCTACTCGACCGTGGGTGATGGGCCGTCCCGGCCCAGGCCCCGGAGGCCGTCTGCCTTCCCACACCGTCGGTCTCTTCCGCTGCTCCAGGGAGCCTAAGGTCTCCCTTCCGCGGCGCTCCAGAGCCCGCCGCCCCACACTTCCAGACCGCCTCCGGGGCCAACGCTCCACTGCGTTCCGCGTCCTTGGTGGTTTGGAGACTCAAAGCCGGGTTCCCGCATCAGTGTCAGTACTGATTCCCACGTCAACCCCCGCCCGGCCGTCCCGCCTTCGAGACTCCAAACCACCAAGGCCCCCAAGCTGACGTACGCTTCGGCGTCAGTGCCACATCGACCGCCATCACCCGCCCGAACGGGAGAAAAAGGGTAAATATATATACAACAAGGGGCAGCGGCAGGGCCGCTGCGGGTTGCGTATGTCAGTGATTTTTAGTAATTTTGTATAGAGGTTGTAACCCTTTGGAGGTCCCTCTGAGCCATTGCCTTGTTCAAAACTTGTAACGCCTGATGCCTCGTTTTAGACCATCCCTCCTGATCAGTGACGCCTACGGTTCCGTGGGTGATGTCACTTTCTATCACAGGGGTGGCAAATGCTACTACAGAAAGCGTTCTGCAGGGAATTACCCCGGCACCTCGGCCCAGCTGTCACACCTGGATGTGCATCGCCGGGCGCTGGCCGCCTGGAGGACCTTGGACCAGGCCACGCAGACGCTCTGGCATGAGTACGGGAAGGAGGCGGTGCCCCATAAGCCGCCGTTTGATGGCAAGGCGCACATCTCCGGCCAGAATCTGTTCGTATCAGCGTATCATGGCTTCGCCACCCTGGGGAATGAGCACATTCCGGTACTGCAGCGCTTCGTGAAGTTCCCGCCGTTTGCTGTGTGCCTGGCGGATGCTGTCAAGCTGGGTGAAAATCTGGTGATTCCTGCAGCGGTGGCAATCCCTTCAGCCTGGGAAGCTGGCCGGTACCGGCTGCTGGCCAAGCTGCTGCTGGATGTCCCGGGGAAAGGAAAACATCCCGGCCATCTGAAGAATTACCTTGCAGACCGGGTATGCGGTAGCGGCGACGTTCTCATCGTCGTGCCCAATTATGCTACTGTCTGGGGGCTGGACCTGGAGGCATACCAGATCCACGCGAAGTTTGTCCTGTTGGATACCGTCACCGGTTACCGGAGCCAGGAGTTGGAGTACTCTACTTGTCTGCGAGCCACGGTAGGGATTCCCACAGACGAACCGTAGCGGGGATGTCAATCTTGCTCTTGGTGTGGACCAGGTAGCCGTTGTCCCTCCAGTTATAGACAGTCTGGCGGCTCACGTCCAGCCAGCCGGCAAACTCGGAGAAGTTGCAAGATTCCTTGCGGGTGGCAATGTCGGCCAACTTCTCGAGATACTTCTTATAGCCTACAATCTTCGGTGCCGCTTCGTCCAGGATCGTCTGGATGTCAATCCGGTTCTTCCCGGCTTCCTTGAACATATTGAGCAGGTCGTATGCCTTGTTGACATCGACCTGCATTCTCAACAGGGTGCTTTCGTTTCTGGGTGTCATATGCTTACAGGCTAAGGGAATTCGCAAAGGTGTTCATGGCGTCGGACTTGGTCTTGCCGGCGATGTCGATATATGGCTTCATGGACTTGTAGTCGCAGTGGCCGGTCCATTTCATCACCACCTGCGGCGGGATGCCGCTGGAGAGGGCCAGGCAGATGAAGGTACGGCGGCCTGCATGGGTGGAAAGCATCTCATACTTTGGGTAGGTCTCTTCCACCCTGGCTCCAGCGCGGAAGCACACACGGGTGATGGGCTCGTTGAAACCGCACAGCTCACCCAGATCCTTCAGATACTGGTTCATCTTTTGGTTGCTGATGACCGGCAGGGCATGGTCGCCAACAGTATCCATATCCTTATATTTATCAAGGATGGCACGGGAATAGGGATTCAAGTCAATAGGCAG
>JAEEGJ010005175.1_pt1 | contig 41859 bp, 31 predicted proteins | sample 8958761 | NCBI WGS metagenome assembly JAEEGJ01 (sample SAMN16246546, study PRJNA631951) | gut metagenome | biome: gut microbiome; feature: rumen; material: RS-attached | host: Bos | place: Iran: Karaj | collected 2018-10 | reverse complement strand
ATGGACAAACACATACACAGTATTGATTGTTCTTTTCCTTGTCAGCGTATTCTATATTTATTTGCTTCGTCAGAACTTTTTGCAGATTCCAAACGAACTTTATCTTGCTGCAAAAGTGGACGGAACCAGTGATTTAAAATATTTGTGGAGAGTAATGATACCTTTGGCGCTTCCCACACTTATTTCAATCACAATCTTAAAGATGATGGGAGCGTGGAACTCCTACATCTGGCCCAGACTTGTTGCCAACGATGCGGCTCACCGACTTATCACAAACGGTTTAAGAAACGCAGTCACAGAAGCTACGGGTGACGTAAACTACCCCGTACAGATGGCAGCTGTAGCACTTGTATCACTTCCTTTGTTCCTTGTATTTGTATTCTTAAGAAAATACATTATGCAGGGCGTAAGCAGAAGCGGTACCAAGGGTTAATTTTGTTAACAAATCAGGGAAGTGTGCCATTTACACTTCCTTGAAAAGTTATAAATTTTAGGAGGAGAAACCAAAATGAAAAAGTTTTTATCAGTATTGCTTGCAGCTTGTCTTTGCCTTTCTTTGGCAGCTTGCGGTAATGCAAAAGACGGCGCTAAAACAAACGCTAAGTCTAATTTTGATGTTCCCGCCGGCGGATACGACGGAAGCGATGTAACAATCAAGTTCTACCACACAATGGGTAGCAACTTAACAGATGTATTAAACATCTATATCGAAGAATTCAACAAACTTTACCCCAACATTCACGTAGTAAGTGAACAGGTAGGTAGCTATGATGACGTTAGAGAACAGATTTCAACAGAAATCACTGTTGGTTCACAGCCTAACATTGCATACTGCTATCCCGATCACGTAGCTCTTTACAACATTGCAGGCGCTGTTGCAACTCTTGACAGCCTTATCGACAGCAAGGAAGAAGTTACAAGAGCAGACGGCACAACAGAAGTTCTTGGTTTAACAGACGAACAGAAGGCAGACTTCATTGAAGGTTACTACAATGAAGGTAGACAGTTCGGTGACGGACTTATGTACACAATGCCTTTCTCAAAGTCAACAGAAGTTCTTTACTACAACAAGACTTTCTTTGATGAAAACGGTATTACAGTTCCCACAACATGGGATGAAATGGAAGCCGTATGTGCAAAGATTAAAGAAATCGACCCTGAATCAATTCCCATGGGTTATGACTCAGAAAACAACTGGTTCATCACAATGTGCGAACAGCAGGGTTCAGCTTACACAAGCGCTTCAGGCGACCACTACCTTTTCAACAATGCTGAAAACAAGGCATTCGTTAAGAGATTCCGTGAATGGTACCAGAAGGGCTACATCACCACTCAGAAGCTTTACGGTGCATACACATCAGGTCTTTTCACAGCTGATAAGGGTGTAAGAAGCTACATGTCAATCGGTTCTTCAGCAGGTGCAACTCACCAGCGTCCTACAGCTGATGCAGAGGGCAATTATCCTTTTGAAGTAGGTATTGCTACAATTCCTCAGCTTAAGGCAGATGCTCCCAAGGTTATTTCTCAGGGACCTTCAGTATGTATCTTTAAAAAGTCCAACCCTCAGGAAGTTGTTGCTTCTTGGTTATTTGTAAAATACTTAACAACAACAGTAGAATTCCAGGCTGAATTCTCAATGGCTTCAGGTTATGTTCCCGTTCTTAAGTCAGTTGCCACAAACCCTGTATACGCAGAGTTCATCGGCAAGGCTGACGGCGGCACATACATCTCAGCTCAGTCAGCTAAGGTTTGTCTTGAACAGGAAAAGGCATACTACACATCACCTGCATTCAACGGTTCTTCAACCGCAAGAGATCAGGTTGGTGCACTTTTATCTAAGTGTCTTGCAGGCGATGACGGCGGAGACGTAGATAAGTTTATCGACAAGGCATTCCAGGATGCTATAGACGAATGTGAGTACAATGGCTAATTTTAAGTTTTTAAAGAAATCAATTTCATTGTTGTTTCTTTGCACAGCACTTGTTTTAGGACTTTGTGGCTGTGACACTGTAGTATCAAGTGTAGAGAGTACACCTGATTCTAAAGGCGAAGAAACACAGACAGTTGAAGTAATCGCACCTAAAGACGTTGCGGATGACCTTAAGCTTGACATGTCTTCAGACACACTTAAGGAAGAAGTAACGGTTGAAAACTTTGTGGACGGAGATACCGTACATTTTAATGTACCTAAGACTGTTTCAGAGGATGGAGTATTAAAGGCAAGATTTTTGGCCGTTAATACTCCGGAATCTACCGGAAAAGTGGAAGAGTACGGAAAAACGGCATCGCTTTTTACAAGAGGAAAGCTTGAGGCGGCAACTTCAATCATTATCGAATCCGATGATTCCAACTGGAATTTAGATTCAACAGGCGGAAGATATCTTATTTGGGTGTGGTATAAAACCGATGATTCTTCCGAATACAGATGTTTAAATGTTGAGCTTTTACAGCACGGTCTTGCAAGGGCATCATCTTCATCTCAAAACAGATACGGTGATATATGTACAAAGGCCATTCAGGCTGCAAAAGAGGCAAAGGTCGGCATTTATTCAGGAGAAAAAGATCCTAATTTCTTTTACGGTGATGCTATCGAACTTGATTTAAAAGAGTTAAGAGCAAACGTTAAAGACTATGTGGGCTCAACAGTTGCTTTCGAAGGTGTTGTAACAAAGAACGGAAACAACGGAGTGTACGTAGAAAATTACGATCCCGATACCGACAGATATTACGGCATTTATGTTTATTACGGCTTCGGCCTTAGCGCAGAAGGCGTAGACATACTTAAAGTAGGTAACCGTTCAAGAATCGTTGGAACAGTTTCTTACTATGAAAACGGCGGAACATATCAGGTTTCAGGCTTAACATACAGAGCCATGAAGCCCGACGACCCCGGAAACATTAAAAAGATAAGTGAAGGAAACGAAGCTGCATTTGCAGAGATTTCCGCAAGCGACTTTGCATCTTCACATGTTTCAATCGAAACAAGCACAGGTGAAGAAGAGTTTGAACTTGCATATCTTTTGATGGATACTTCCGTTTCAATGAAAGATTTGAAAGTGGAAGACATTTATACAACAAACAATCCCGAAAGCTCATCAAACGGGGCAATGACCATGACCTGTGAGGCTATGGATGGCACACAGATTACTGTAAGAACAGAGCCTTTATACGATGAAAATCAGAATCTTATCACTAAGGATAAATACATTGGTAAGACCATTGATGTTAAGGGCATTGTGGGAGTGTATAAGGGAAATTATCAGGTAAAAGTAATGTCTGATAAAGACATCACTATAAAATAACAAATGAAAAGAGGAGTATTATGAAGAAGTTTTTAAGTTATCTTCTTGTTGCCGCTATGTCAGTAACTTTACTTGCAGGCTGTGGCAAAAAAGAAGCAGGCACAGAACTTACTGCTGCTAAAGATTATCTTTATTCTATGTATAAAGATAAGCAGGGCACCACACCTTCAGACTTCGAACGTGTTTCAGTTCTTAACGTTGGCGGTGTAACTTACAACGTTGACTGGTCAGTTGATGTTAAAGATGGTGTTTCAATCGTTAAGGGTGCAGAAATGACCACTATCGATGTTAACGAAGAAACAGAAAACGCAGTTCCTTACGTTTTGACAGCTACAATTTCAGACGCTAAGGGCGCAAACGTTTCCGTAACATTTAATCATGAAGTTCCTGCATATCACGACACAACATGGGCTGAATATGCAGAAGCTAAAGCCGGCACAGTTGTTAACTGTACAGGTGTTGTTACCGGTATTATGTCAAAGACAAACGGTAACTCTTCAAACTGCTTATACTTCCAGGATGCAGACGGCGCTTACTACGCTTACAACTTAGGCGAAGATCCCGTTGAACTTGGTATTGAAACAGGTATGACAGTTAAGGTTTCAGGTACAAAGGATATTTACAGCGGTACATATGAAATCATCAATGCTAAGGCTACAATCGTTGATACAAACAAGACAGAAGTAGCTGCAGTTGATTACACAGATCTTTACACAAACGCAGAAGACCTTAAGGATGCTAACCTCACAAAGGCACAGAGCCTTTTGGTTTCTTTAAAGGGTGTTGAAATCACAGGCGCAGACGTTGCAAACGGATACTTCAAGTTTAAACTTGCAGACAAAGAATCTTACGTTCGTATTTCTTCATCTGTTTGCCCTATCGTTGCTGATAAGGACACATTTATCACAGGCCATGGCGAACACCTTGGATGGACAGCAAACGTAACAGGTATCCTTTGCTTATACGATGGTGCTTTCTATTTAACACCCGTATCAGTAGATGCATTTGAATACTTAAGCCTTCCTGAGAGATCAGACGAAGATATGTGTGCTTTCGAAGCAGACAACCTTAAGCTTTCATCATCTTACTCAGCAGAAACAACTGTAGAACTTCCTGCAGAAGGTAAGGGCTACAAGGATGTTAAGATTGCTTGGACAACAAGCGATGATACATTCGCAGCAATCGCTGACGGTGTATTAACAATCGTTCTTCCCGAAGATGAAAACAAAGAAGTTACTGTAACTGCTACATTAACAGCAGGTGCAGCTTCTCTTACAAAGGAATTTAACTTTGTTGTAGAAGCTCCTTCAGATGACCTTTGCGAAGCAGCTATCCTTGACAAGGCATTTGCTCTTGAAGAAGGTAAGGCTATGAGCGGTAAGCAGGTTCTCAGAGGAACAGTTTCTGAAATCGTTACAGAATACAGCGATGAATACAAGAACATCACTGTTAACCTTGAAGTTGCAGGTCAGACAATCCAGTGCTTCAGACTTGAAGGCGAAGGCGCTGACAAGCTTGCAGTTGGTGATGAAATCACTGTTACAGGTGTTATCAAGAACTACAAGGGAACTGTAGAATTCGATGCTAAGTCTACATTCTCTAAGGATACTACAGTAGAAGATGCTAAGATGGCTGTTACTTTGGAAAAGGCATTTGCTCTTGAAGAAGGTAAGGCTATGAACGGCAAGTCTGTATTAAAGGGTAAAGTAACAGAAATCGTTACAGAATACAGCGACGAATACAAGAACATTACTGTAAACATGGAAGTACAGGGACAGACAGTACAGTGCTTCAGACTTCAGGGCGAAGGCGCTGATAAGCTTGCTGTTGGTGATGTAATCACTGTTACAGGTACTCTTAAGAACTACAAGGGAACTGTAGAATTTGACGCTAAATGTACTTTCACAAAGTAATTTAGACTAAATATGTGATAATTGCGGTGCAGTTTTTAACTGCACCGCTTTTGTTTTGTTTATTATTTCCTCTTGAATGGCGAAAAATCCTTTGCTATAATAAATCGAATTTAATAACTTAAGTACGGTTTGAAAGGTTGTTAACTGAGTAGATGAAAAGGTAATCCGGTTTGATTCCGGAGCAACCACCATTCCTGTATTTGATCTTAAAAGCAGTGGGAGAAGTGTATTTTTATACCTTCTTGTTTTGCTGTATTTGTCATAAGTCAGAATACCTGCCGTACTTTGCATGATTTGGTGTGATGAGTGTAAGCTTTGAAGACGTTGGTCTTCAGCCTACACTTTTTTTATTAGGAGATTTTATTAGGAGAGAAAAAAATAAAGGAGAATTTATGAGAATGAAAATTTGGGACAAACTTAAAAGGGTAGCGGCATTTTTGCTTGCGGTTATCGTACTTGCAGGCACAATTGAAATGCCTTCCTTTGCAGCTTCCACCAATCAAAAGCGTGTCATTATCTCATTTGAAGGTTTAACCATCGGACAGGGCTTCTACATTGAGCCTAAGGTTTATACCTATAAGCAGATTAATGACATTTTGGAAGCAAACGGATATGAAACATATTCGGATGATGACATTACGGTTGCGGCAGCAACGGTTGCAGCACTTCTTGAAGAAGGTGTTGATTTTGGATTCACAGGAGATATGTCAAGCTTTTACTTATCTAAGGTTCAAGGCTGGGATAAGGGATACTTAAATGTTCCCCAGGTTTTGTTTGATGGCATGGACAAACAAGGTTTTGATTTAAATGACTATCTTGAGGATGAAAGCGGCGACGGATATCTTGGCGAATTTGACTATTCATTTATGGCAGGATGGATGATTACTGTTAATGATGAAATGCTTCCTGTGGGAACAGGTCAATACTTGTTATCAGAAGACCATACTTCCGAGCCTGAGTTTCAGGATCTTGGAGATGACCTTGTAATCAGATGGCAGTTTACCTTATACGGATACGGCACAGACTTGGGATATTCTTCAGAATGGAGTGGCCCCGCTTTATTTGAAAGAGCCACAAACAAGGTAGAACTATACAGAAGATATGCATTATGTGAAGATGCAAACAAAAAGAAACTTGTTAAAAATATAATGCTTGAGCTTGCACCCGATGAAGATGATGTGGAAGAATCAATTGATTATCTTCCCCCTGCACCGGCATTTAATCCTGATAATACATCTTCATCAAATCCCGGAAATACGGGAAGTACACCAAGAACAGCTCAGGATGTGTCTTCAAAGATTAATACTGTTATGTCTTCAATGGCTACAAACGTAACAGCACCTGCCTTTGGCACAAACGCCGGTGAGTGGACAGTGCTTACACTTGCAAGAGGTGGCCACTTTGAACAGGGAAATGCTTACTTTGAAGATTATTACAATAGGATTGTTGAAACTGTTAAAACTACAGCAGCAAGCGTTAATCTAAACGGCGCCTTACATAAGTCAAAATCTACGGAAAACGCAAGACTTATCATGGCACTTTCATCAATTGGCAAGGATGCAAGAAATGTAGGCGGAGTTAACCTTGTTAAGGCCTATGAAGAAAACGGAATTAAGTGGATTAAGAAGCAGGGCATCAACGGACCTGTATTTGCCCTTATTGCATTAAATACAGCAGGTTATGAAATTGATGAAACGGTTGTAAATGATTGCCTTAATTTCATTTTCACAAATCAGCGCGCAGACGGCGGTTGGTCTTTGGCAGGCACAAAGGGAGACCCCGACATCACATCAATGACACTTCAGGCTCTTTCATTTTATAAAGACAGAGACGATGTAAAGGCTGCTGCAGAAAAAGGTATCACATGCCTTCAGAATTTACAGGCAGATAACGGAAACTTTTCTTACGGCGGAGACCCTAATGTTGAAAGCACTTCACAGGTTGTGGTTGCTTTGACAGCCTGGGGCATTAATCCGGATACCGATGAAAGATTTATTAAAAACGGAAAATCACCGATTGATGTCATCCTTTCTTTCTACACAGAAGATTCTAAGTATGGCGCAGGTTTTAAGCATGTGCAGTCAGGTGCATGGAACGACATGGCAACAGACCAGGCTACATACGCTCTTGTAGCATACGATAGATTTTTAAAGGGAAAGACATCCCTCTACGATATGAAGGATGCAATCACACTTGGTGCTGCAACTGATGAAATCGGTGTAATCTTCTCAGTTCCTGAAAAGATTGAAAACACAAAAGGCACTAAGTTTAACGCGATCATCAATTTAACAGGCTGGGATAAAGAGCCTAACTACAGACTTATGGACTGTATCATTAAGGTTCCCGATTCTGTAGATGTTAAAGACGTTAAAGTGGGTGAAGAAGTAAAGGGCGGTACTCTTAACTACAATTTGGAACAAGAAACCGGCAAATTAAGAGTAGTTTATTTTGACCCTGAAAAGGGCGAACCGATTTCTCTTGAGGGAGAAAACTTCCCTAAAGAATTTATAAATGTAAGCTTTGAATTAAACAAAAACATTTCACTTGAAGAGTTAAATGAGCTTGAAATTGCTTTAACCGGTATGTCATTTAAGGTTGATGCAGATTCAGAAAAAGAAGAAAATACATTTATAGTAGATACTTCTAAGACTGTTAAAAAGCTTTCGTTGGTAGAAGGTGCCACATTTACTGCAATGCCTTTATACACAGGTGATGATGTAGACTTAATCTCTAAAGACGATGTAATCTATGTTGTAATGGTTACAGGCGTAAAAGACGGAGAAAAGATTTCCTTCATTGAGAGTGAAGACACAAAGACAGAGCTTCTTTATAACGATGCAATTTCAAAGAAAATCGGCGTTTCCACCTACCTTGTTAAAAAGGGAAGTAAGGCGGCTTCAGAATATGTAAAGAAAGAAAACTATATTATTGAAGCAGACAAAAAGGCAAAGACAGTAACCTTCGGTGATCTTAACAATGACGGACTTATCAATGCACAGGATGCTTTGAAAATCGTTAATTTGTGGCTTAGAAAAACAGAAGTTACAGGAAGTGATATGATAATTGCCGCAAACGTAAACGGAGATTCAAGAATCAACACTTACGATGCTTTGGGTATCGTTGATAACTTCGTAAAGAATCTTGAATATCTTGTTGTTAACAGGGCCGCAACCATTAAGGAAACAAGCGCTAATGGACAGTAAAAAGAAAAAAACTATAATTGCCATTTCTGTAACTGCAGTCTTGGCAATTACAGTTGGTTTAATTATTTTAATCTTAAATAGAAACAGCCAAACAGCAAAGGTCGGTAAATTTTTTACCGGCCCTGCTGTGTTTATAGAGATACCCGATAAAATGGACAAAAAAGACCGTTCAGAATTTGAACTTGGGGTGTTTGTCACAAAGCTTGGAAAGGATATTTATCCTGCGGCAAGCTTTTCAATTTCTTTTGACCCTTCTAAACTTGAATTTTTAGGATTAGAAGAAGGAAATGTGCTTATTTTAGACTCTGATACGCCCGCAGGAGAAAACTTACCCGAATGGAACGTGGACGTTGAAACGAGCAATAAAACAGGGCTTATCAACGTAATGTATCTTGATATAAGTGGAAAAGATAAGGGCTTTTCTCAGGAAAAACTTTATGATAAAGACAATAGTTTGTTTTATTTAAAGTTTAAATTGCGCGGCAGTGTAAGAGAAAAAGAAATGTATGAAATATCCTTTAAGGATGCGGTATTTGCCTGCGAGGATGATTCAAAATCTCTTTCGATGCTAAGTAAGAAGCTTAAAACAAAAGATTCTTTTGTAATGATTTTAGATAATTAATTTGGAGACTAAAGTGAAAAGAAAGTTATTATTATTCTTTTTATTCATATTGTTAGCCTTTTCTTTTACAGGATGTAAGGGCTTTGAAGTCGGCGTTAACGAGCAGACAGCTTCCTATTCTGACAGGATGGCAATTCCTGAAGATGGAATTGTTTCGGCTGATGTTTTTAAAGACTTAAAAGAAACAAAGCAGGTTGTTACCTTTGAAGGTGAGTCAAAGGGAATAAAGTATGAGTGGACTGTTTTTGGCTCTGAAATAACTGAGCCTAAAGATTGTAATCTGCTTGTAACAATTATAAAAACAAGCGAATCTGCTTACATTTTCAATTTCGCATCAGAGGAAGACTTTGGCTTCACCCCCCTTTTATCCATTTATTCAGGGGATAACAATGAAGGGAAAGTGGCTTCACTTCTTGAAGTAAGAGGTAACGAAAGTGCTTATCTTTCAGATGTTTATCTAACAGGTACTAACTCAGAAATACTAAACGTCTCATACGATTCCCAGGTCGGAACTTACATTATAGAGATTTCAGATGAAGAAGAGGCCCTTAAGCTGGCTTCAGCGGATTCTAATGAAAATGAATCTGTAAATGAACCTGCAATTGAACAAAAGGCTTCTTCAAATAGCGAATCCATAACCGAATCAAAGACCGAAGCTAAAACCGATAGTGAGGCTTATAAGCCTGATGAGTATTTATCTAAATCAACTACTTCATCATCTAAGGTAATTACGGGGACGGGTAAGTCAGTAGAATCAGCCGATGCTCCCGCAGGCCGTGTGTTATCTGACGGCTCAAGAACCGATAAGGATCAATATTTAACTGACCCTGTGCCCTTCGGAAAGCCTCAGCCCGTTGAGCCTGAAAACCAGGTAGTTAATAAAGGGAATGCCTTAACCTGCACTTTTTCAATAGAATGCACCACCATTTTAAATAACCTTGAAAACTTAAACTCCGATAAGCTTGATGTGGTGCCTGCAAACGGAATTATATTCCCTGCTCAGACAGTAACCTTTTATGAAGGTGAATCCGTATTTGATGTACTTTCAAGAGTTTGCAGTGAAAACAATATTCATATAGAATATTCATGGACGCCCATGTATAACAGTGTTTACATTGAAGGTATGAATAACCTTTACGAATTCGATTGCGGTCAGGGCTCCGGCTGGATGTATAAGGTAGACGGCTGGTATCCAAACTACGGATGTTCAAGATATGTGCTTACTAACGGAGAAACCGTTGAGTGGCGTTACACCTGCGATTACGGAAGTGACATAGGCGGTCACTACGCAATGGGAGAATAATTCTTTATTATGAAGCAAACTGACGAGTTTTCGGGCTTTCACCCGATTGTCAATTTCATATACTTTGCACTTATAATAGGCTTTTCTATGGTCTTTATGCACCCTGTGATGCTTTTTATTTCCCTAATTACGGGAATAACCTATCACGGTGTGCTTAAGGGCAAAAAAAGCCTGTTATTTTTTGCTAAATTTTGTTTGCCCTTATTCTTTTTAACAATGATTATTAATCCTGCTTTTAACCATCAGGGCACCATCATTTTACTTTACTTTCCAAACGGAAATCCCTTAACTTTTGAAAGCATGATTTACGGTCTTGCGGCGGCAACAATGCTAACGGCTGTATTGCTTTGGTTTGCTTGCTTTACAGAGGTTATGTCTTCAGATAAGTTTATATATCTGTTTGGAAAAATAATTCCTGTAATGTCCCTTGTGTTATCAATGACACTAAGGTTTATTCCTTTGTTTAAGAAAAAGATAGATGAAATAAGAGATGCCCAAAGGAGTCTTAAAAAAGAAGCTGTTAACGAAAGCATTTTAAATAAGCTAAAAAATGCCATATCGGTTTTCTCAATCGGTGTATCATGGGCATTGGAGCATTCAATTGATGTATCCGACAGCATGAAGGCAAGAGGTTACGGCTTAAAAGGGCGAACGGCATTTTCGATTTACGAATTTAAAAGAAGAGACAGAGATGCTTTGGCCATCATGTTTCTCTTGGGGCTTTTGGTTGTTTCAAACGCATTAATGGGAAATCTAACCTGGCGTTATTTTCCAAGCATCAGAGGTAAATACATAGGCGTTTATCAAACGCTTGCTTACATAGCGTATTTTGTTTTATGCCTTATTCCTACAATAATCGATAAGGCGGAGGAGCATAGATGGAAATCATTAAGGTAGAGGATTTATCCTTTAGCTATCCAAAAGAAGAGAAGAAGGCATTAGATTATGTAAACCTTTCTTTAAGGGAAGGTGATTTTTACGTGCTCTTTGGAAAGTCGGGAAGCGGTAAATCTACGCTCCTTAGGCACTTAAAGAAAGAACTAACTCCTGTGGGAACAAAATCGGGACAGGTTTACATAAATGGAAATAACATAGACGAGATAGATAATAAAGAAGCCACTTCCTTAGTGGGATACGTAATGCAGTCCCCCGAAGGACAGGCAGTTACGGATAAAGTGTGGCATGAACTTGCTTTTGGCCTAGAAAGCTTAGGCTTTAAGCAAGCTGCAATCAGAGCACGTGTTGCTGAAATGGCTGCTTTCTTTGGAATAGAAGACTGGTTTTATAAAAATGTAAATGAACTTTCAGGCGGTCAAAAGCAGATACTTAATTTAGCAAGCGTCATGATTTTAAATCCTAAGATTTTGGTGCTTGATGAGCCTACTTCCCAGTTAGATCCAATATGTGCATCAGACTTTTTTTCAATGCTAAAAAAGATAAACAAAGAGCTTGGCACCACAATAGTACTTTGTGAGCACAGGCTTGAAGAAGTTTTGCAATATGCAAGTAAAGTGGGCTTTATAGAAGAAGGTAAGCTTGAGAGCTTTGACAGCGTATCTAAGGCTTTAGACTATCTTAAGGCTACAAAAAGTGGGCTTATTGATTCTTTCCCATCTTACATGAGAGTGTGGGCTAAGTGCGAAAGCAGTGAAAGCTGTCCCTTAAGCGTAAGCGAGGGAAGATCATTTTTAAATGAATATAAAGAAAACCATGCTTCTCAAAGCAAAGCCTTTCATGAAGAAAAGAAATTCGATGAAACTGTTTTGGAACTTAAAGATGTCTGGTTTAGATACGAAGAAAACGAAAACTATGTATTAAAGGGCGTTAACCTTTCTTTATACAAAGGAGAGATTCTTTCTATCCTTGGGGGTAACGGTGTAGGTAAGAGCACCTTACTTAAGGCAATTACCGGCATAAAAGCTGTTAAAGGAGACATCATAAGAAAAGGAACGGTGTCCTTACTTTCCCAGAATCCTGAGCTAATGTTTGTAAAGAAAACGCTTCTTGAAGATTTAAAGAGCATGAGAGGGGATGGGGAAGATAACGAGTCCTTTGAAAAGAGGCTTAAAAATGTTATTGGTCTTTGCAAGTTAGAAGATTTACTATCAAGACACCCCTTTGATTTATCGGGAGGAGAAAAGCAAAGGGCAGCTCTTTCAAAAGTGCTTTTATTAAATCCCGATATTTTACTACTTGATGAGCCCACAAAGGGACTTGATGCAGAGTTTAAGAAAGAGTTTAAGGCTATTTTAAAAGCTCTTACGGATGCAGGTATTTCAATAATCATGGTTAGCCATGATTTAGAGTTTAGCGCATCTGTAAGCGATAATGCAGCCATGTTCTTTGACGGAAACGTAATAAGTAAGGGTAACGTTTACGATTTCTTTTCACAGAATAACTTTTACACCACTCAGGCAAATCGCATTTCAAAAGAAATCTATGATGAGTGCATTACAGTAGACGATATCCTTTATACCATGGGCATATATAAAAAAGAGGATAAAGGTGATTCTAAACAGATTTATTATGAAAAAATCGATATAGAAGATAAGGGAGACAGAAATCCCTTATATAAGCTTCCATTATGGAGAAAGATTTTAGGTATTTTGTCTTTATGCGCCACAATCTGCATTTTTGTTTACACCATGCGCCTTGGTAACTTGGCAGACATGATCACAAAAGACGGTATCACCATGAAGGGCTTTAGCCACATGGCTATCTATTCCCTTATGATAGTTCTTTTGTTTGCATCGGTTTTACTTTTAACCAAATCAACCGAGAAAAAGCCTGACACCCATAAAAAAGAAAAGCTTTCAAAGCGCACAAAAGCCGCGGTTTTAATCATTTTACTCTTAATTCCATTGACGCTTTTTATCTGGGCCGCATACTTTGATAAGCACAGTTTTTACCCTGTGGCATTTTTAATTATGATTGAGAGTATGGCTCCCTTCTTTTTAATCTTTGAAAGAAGAAAGCCAAAGGCAAGAGAGCTTGTGCTTATAGCCGCTTTGTGCGCCATAACTATTGCAAGCCGTGCTGCTTTCTTTATGCTTCCCCAGTTTAAGCCTGTTATGGCGATGACAATAATCTGCGCCGTAGCCTTCGGAGGAGAGACGGGTTTTTTGGTGGGAGCTGTATCAATGCTTGTTTCTAACATAATGTTTTCTCAAGGCCCATGGACACCCTGGCAAATGTTTTCAATGGGAATAATAGGCTTCCTTGCAGGCGTTTTATATAAGGCAAATCTTTTAAGAAGAAACAAACTATCCTTAGCGCTATTTGGTGCGGTTAGCGCCATTGTTATTTACGGAGGAATCATGAATCCTGTAACTGCGCTTATATGGGGTGGCTCTGTTCTTAACACAAAGATGCTTATGGCTCATTACCTTTCCGGATTTCCCATGGACTGTGTTCACGCAGCCGCTACATTTATCTTTTTATGGATCATTTCGGAACCAATGCTTGAAAAGCTTGATAGAATAAAGGAAAAGTACGGACTTATTGAATAATGGTGCTTTTATACAAATGCACGTCACTAAAACCTGTCATTTTGCACAATGACAGGTTAATTTTTTGCTATAAAAGTAAAAAACTTGCTTGCTCATGTAAAAAAGTTACATTTACTTTGGTTATGTTGTGTAAGAAAATACAAGAGTAAGAAAAAATGAAGTACAAACTGCACAATAGATTTAGCGGTTTGTCGGGGGCGGGTTTTCATGAATAAAAAAAGCAAGATTTTAGCGCTCATTCTTTTTACCTTGACTATAGTTTCTTTCGCCGGATGCGGAGCAAAGAATGCTGATGAGTTAACGGGTAAATGGGCCTACATTCACGACACAAAGACACCGGCTCTGATTATAAAGGCAAACGGCAAGGCAGAGTACAACGGTAATTCTTATAAGTACGAAAGAGACGATTCACATATTTACCTTACATCCGAAAAAACAGAGAGCCTTACATTCAGATATGAAATGAATGGGGAAAAGATTCTTTTGTATATACCTACGGATTATGAGTATGCCGGTGATTTTACTCCCGATGGATTGACAGGCTACTGGGAAGATTCCAAAAACAACTGGAGCTATGAATTTACAGAGGATCTTCAGTTTGCGGAAGACGGACATTTCTTTGGTACATACGAAGTCAATGATAAAGACAATTCAATAACACTTACATATAAAGACGACTTTGACAAAACTGTAATTTATTACATGTTAAATGGCTCAACTCTAAGAATTGAGTATCCTTGGCCCATGGTCAAAATGAAGTAGTGCATATTCAGTAGTGAAAAGTTGGTTCCGCTTTAAGCTACTGTGCAGGGTAATCATGAGATTACTCAAATAAAAAACTATATTATTATATGGAGGATTTTATGAAAAAAATAGTTGCACTCGTTTTAGCATCTGTTATGGCCCTCTCCATTGCCGGTTGTGGAAGCACATCAGCTCCCAAGGCTGGAGATAAGGTTAAGATCACAATGTGGTGTATCGCTACAGAAAGCGATTCAAACCGTCCCGCTTATGACAAAGCTATCGCTGAAGTTACAGCAGCTCATCCCGAAATCGACTTCGAATGGGAAGCTACAGAAAACGAAGCTTATAAGACAAAGATTAAGGCAGCTGCAGCAGCAAACGAAATGCCTGATATCTTCTTTACATGGGGTGGAGCATTCCTTGGAGATTTCGTTAAGAACGGTCGCGTATACTGCTTAGACGACGCTTACAAGAACTTCACAAAGGACCTTCCCGAAGCTATGCTTGGTAACACAACATACGACGGAAAGCACTATGGTATTCCGCTTACCATGAACATCGTTGGCTTATTCGCTAACATGGACCACCTTAACAAGGTTGGTTACACAGAAGTTCCCAAGACATATGATGAACTCATCGACTGCTGCGATAAGCTCGTTGCAGCAGGTATCATTCCTTTCGGTTGCTCCGGTAAGGAAGGCTGGTGCGTAACTGAGTACATCGAGCCCCTTATTGAAAAGCAGATCGGTGCAGCAGCACTTTCTGATGTATTCACAAAGAAGGCTTCTTGGAACAACGCTGACATCACAAAGGCTGTAAACACATTCCAGGAATGGGTTAACAAGGGTTACTTCGATCCTTCAGGTATCGCTCTTGGTAACGACGAAGTTAAGAACAACTTCATGCAGGGCAAGTACGCATTCTATCAGAATGGTACATGGAACTGTGCAGACTTCGCTGCAACAGACGGACTTAATGTTCAGGTTACAGAATTCCCCGTTATGGATTCAAGCAAGGCTAAGCTTGGTCAGTTAATCGGTGGACCTTCAGATTCACTTGCAGTAGCAGCTTCATCTAAGAACGCAGAAGTAGCAGCTAACTTCGCATTTGAACTTGGTAGAGCAATCTGCCACTACAGCTACTTAAGCGGTTCAGGACTTCCTGCTTGGAACGTTGATTACGAAACACCCGATATCAACGAACTTACCAAGACAGTTGCAGGTATCTGCGCTAAGGCTGATGCATACGTTCTCTTCGGTGATACAGCAATGGATGCTGACACAGCTCAGATCTACCTTGACTACATCGGAAAGATCTACGGCGGAGAAATCTCAGGTGATGACTTCGTTGCAGGTTTGACAAAGGACATCGGCTAATTTTAGCCAAAGCATCTTAAAAAGATGATTGGGCGGCCTTTTACGGACCATAAAAGGCCGCCTTATTTTTTGAAAGGTATACTAACGATGAATAAAAAAGTCAAAAACGGTATTAACGTATTTTTGTTTTTGCTTCCTGCGTTGGCTCTTTTCGTAGGCGTGCTTATTGCACCTATTTTCATGTCTACAGCATACAGTTTTCATGATATGGGACCTTTGGATAAGATTTCAAAGGATAACTTTATAGGTTTTAAAAATTATATTGAATTATTTACAAGTGATTCGCTTAACTTCCCCTTGGCGCTTAAGAATTCATTATTACTTGCATTTTTTTCCGTATTTATTCAGTTGCCTCTTTCATTAGGCCTGGCGCTTTTATTGGGAAAAGGTATAAAGGGTGAGAGAGGATTCTTATCGGTATTCTTCATGCCGGTACTTATTTCTACGATTATTATTGGTCAGTTATGGCTTAAAATATACAATCCGGATTACGGTTTGCTTACAAGAGCTCTTGAAGCTATAGGTGTCATTAAAGAAGGTTCACCTATCATTTGGCTCGGTGATAAAAAGATTGCTCTTTCGGCAGCTTTTGTTCCTATTTTGTGGCAGTACGTAGGCTATCATATGTTGCTTATGTACGCAGGCGTAAAGGGCGTATCACCCGACTTACGTGAAGCCGCCATGCTTGATGGCGCTACTGACTCACAGATTAACAGATACATCGTTATTCCCTGTATCAAACCCATTATCAAAGTCAGTGTTATTTTCGCAATTACAGGATCACTTAAATCCTATGACCTTATAAAAGTATTGACAGACGGTGGCCCCAATCACGCAACGGAAGTGCCTTCCACATTAATGATCAACTTCTTGTTTGCAAGAAACAGATTTGGTCTTGGAAGTACTGTAGCAGTAATGCTTATCATTTTGTGCTTCTTCTTTGCGATTGTGGTTAACAGAGTATTTAGGAGGGAAGACTAATGGCAAAAGAAACAACTAAGGCTACAGCGCCCCCTAAGGATTTAAGCGCATACAGCATAAAGAAAACAAATCCCGTGGTAAAGGTTATTATCTACATCTTGCTTGCAATATGGACAATAATAAACTTATTCCCGCTTTATTGGATGTTTACATTCTCACTTAAGACGAATCCCGAAATTTACGGTATCAACGTAATCGGCCTTCCCAAAGAGTGGCATTGGGAATTCTACGGACTTGCAATGCAAAGAGTTAACATGCTTAAACTCTTTGGAAACAGCTTGCTTATAGCTGTTGCATCAATAGCAATCACAATTGTGGTTTCTTTGATGGCTACATACGCACTTACACGTCTTGTCTGGAAGGGCAGTAAGCTCATGAACTCATTCTTCATGTTAGGACTTACAATTCCCCTTCATGCAGCGTTGGTGCCCTTATTTAAGGCAATTAAGCTTGTTGGCTTATATGATACCTACTGGGCTTTGATCATCCCTTATTCGGCTTTCTCCCTTGCAATGGCAATCCTTATTTGTACAGGATTTATGGGTGAGATTCCAAAGGACCTTGATGAAGCAGCCTACATCGACGGATGCGGAGTATGGGGCATATTCATTAGAATTATCGTGCCTTTAATGACTCCCGCCCTTGCAACAATAGGTATTTACACATTCTTACAGTGTTGGAACGAGTTCATGTTTGCAAGTAACTTTACAAGCAAACTTAAGACAATTCCCGTCGGAGTACAGACCTTCTTTGGCCAGCACACAACAGACTGGGGTATTGTAGGTGCCGCACTGGTTATTGCAACTTTCCCGACGCTTTTAATCTACGTATTCTTAAGCAGAAAGATTCAGGAAAGCTTTATGGCAGGCGCAATTAAAGGATAATTTCTTTTCATAATCTCAAAAAACCACCGTTTGGGCTAAAAAGGCTTAAATTGGTGGTTTTTTGCTTTAATGAGTGATAAACTGTTTATAGATTGGTAAAAGATGGCGGAATTTATGGGAGAAAAGAAAAAAGAAAGAAAACATAAGTTTTTTATTTCAAACAACACTCTTACGGTAAAAGCCTGGTACGTAATCGGAGGTGCCTTACTTGTTTTTACCGTTGTTTTCGCGATTGCATTTTTGGTTATGACGGGAAGATCCCGCCGTGACTATGAAATCCGTGAATCTGAAACAGTTTTAAATTCCATGTCCGGTAACATTACCGCCAATCTTCAAAGCTATAAAGATATCACTAGACTTGTAATGTTAAACAATCAGGTCGTAAGGTTTCTTCGTGCAAAATCCGACGAAGTGGACGCAGGCCTTAAAAATGATACAAAGTTTGGCATAAACGATATCTTTGTTGCATCAGACTACGTTGATTCAGTTTTTATTTTCCGTGATGATAAGCACTACGTTACAACAGGTAAAGGCGTTTATTATATCGACTATAACTTAATGGGAGACAGCTTCTGGCAGGCCGTTATTCAGGTAAAAGAAGGCGGTACCGTAATATTTATGAACGGTAACAAAGCCGTTTACAGAGCAAACGGAGACCCTATTATTACAATAGGCCGTGCAATCTACGACATTCACTCTCAGGAAAGAGTGGGAATCTTGCTTGTAAATATTTCCACAGGAATGCTGCAAAGCACCATTCAGGGACAGGTAGGCTCAAATGTTTGCGTTGTGACTGAAGAAGGAAAATTCCTTGCGGGAAGCGAAGAAGTGGCAGCACTTTTCTCAGATGACTTTGCAAATGCAGAGGGCATGGTCCATAGAGCCGTAAGAGGCGATAAAAATGTAAGGATGATTTCAGCCTTAAGAGTGCCTGAGACACCGCTAATCGTGCTTTGTGCATCAAATGCATCGTCTCCCGAGACTATTCCCATGGAAACCATGATAGCCATGTTACTCTTATTCGTAACATTCTTAGCTTCAATTTCCGTAGCGGCAGTATTTATAACAAAGAACATAACACATCCTATTTATGAGCTTTCAGAAGAAATCGAAAAGACCAAAGAAGCAGGATGGCTTAAAAAGATAGATGCAGAAATGCCGGATAACGAGCTTTCGATGTTAAAAGAAAGCTATAACAGCATGATCGATTACTTAAATGAAATGTTTACAAGACTCCTAGACAAAGAAAAAGTAATCCAGAAGGCTGAAATGAGAGTGCTTCATGAGCAGATTAAGCCCCATTTCTTATACAATTCACTAGAGACCATAAGCTATATGGCACTTGAAGCTAAGGCTCCGAATGTCCACTCGGCTTTAGAAACACTTGGAAGCTTTTACAGAAACTTTTTAAGTAAGGGTGATAGGGAGATTCCCTTAGAGAGAGAAATAAACATCGTAAAAGACTATTTATCCTTACAGAAATTAAGATACGGAGATATCTTAAACGATGAATACGATATATCGGAAGAGACTAAAGAATGTCAGATTCCAAAGCTTATTTTACAGCCCCTTGTTGAAAACAGTATTTATCACGGTATAAGGCTTACAGGGGAAAAGGGAATCATAAAGGTTTCTTCCTGGATTGAAGATAACAAGCTTCACATTACAGTATGGGATACGGGTATAGGTATGACTCAGGATACAATAGAGAGCGTACTAAAGATTGACGATCATCCCACATCCTTAGATGATAATCTTTCAGGCTTTGGACTTAAGGGTACCATTGAACGTATCAGGTATTACTGCGGAAGAGACGATGTTGTAAAGATTAAGAGTGAACTTGGAGAATACACGCAAATAGAGCTTATTTTACCACTTGAAGAGAAAGGCTAAAGAATGTATAGAGTAATGCTTATAGACGACGAGCAGTCGGCAAGAAGTCTTTTAAGAGAGTCAATTGACTGGGCATCCCTTGATATGGAAGTTGTGGGGGAAGCGGCAAGCGGAATAGAGGCAATAAACGTAATAGATGACTTTAGGCCTGACCTTGCCTTTGTAGATATCTCAATGCCCTTTATGAACGGTATTGAGTTTACCGAGCTTGCCACAAAAAGATATCCTAATCTTGTAATTATCATCATGACTGCTTTTGATGAATTTGAATATGCAAGGCAGTGTATACGCCTTCCTGTTTTTGACTATATGTTAAAGCCTTTTGTAAGAGGTGAAGTGACTGAGACGCTTAAGCGCGCCAAGGCAAAGATTGAAGCCATGGGGCCAAGAAAGCAGGAAGAAGAGGAAGAGTTTGAAGATTCTTCCATAGAGCAGATTACAAAGTATATAAAAGAAAACTACACGGATTCAAAGCTAAACTTGACTTTTGTAGCACAGACCTTCGGATTTAGCTCAAGTTACTTAAGCAGAAAGTTTAAGCAGGAAACCGGTAAAAACTTTGTTGAATATTTAACCGAATGCAGAATGGAAAAGGCTATGGAATTAGCTTCTAAGAATGTAAAGATGTTTGTGGCATCATCGGAAGTGGGGATTCCGGATCCCAATTATTTCGGAAGATGCTTTAAAAAGTTTGCCGGGGTAAGTTATTCAGAATATCAGGCTAAGCTATAAAGAAAGGGGTGAGAAATCTCACCCCTTTTATTATTTACCAAAGAAATTAAATAATCCCGAAAAATTTTCTTTGAAAGCTTCGATTGATTCTTTGAAACCATCAATCTCGCTTTGGATATTGGTTATTGTATTGTTGATTTTATCTATATCGATTTTTGATGCCATTTCCAATAAAGGCTTAAGCTGTGATTCAAAGATATTAATGTATTTTGCTACGATTACTGCACCTGCAATAAATCCTGCCAAAAGGATTAAAACCAGTACCAAAATAATGATTAACAATATTCTGTTGGTGCGTATTTCTTTTTTTAATTCTTCCAATTCATTGTTCATTTAAATCCCTCCAAACTTAGAAAAATTATAACCCGATTAAAAAATTTTTCATATAGTAAAATGGTGCTATACAAAGAGTAGCAAACCTATGTTATACTTATGATTCGGAAAAGAAGTGTACAGAGGAGTTATATATGGATTATCAAGGGTTATTTACGGAAACTCTCTTAAAAAACATGGAGAAGTTTCCAAGTAAAGATTTATTTCAATACCCTGAGGTAAACAAGAAAGTCGGAATAACATACAAAGAATTCAATCAAGTTATTTCTTTTGTGGAAGAAGCCTTTAAAGGTCTTGGAATTGAAAGCCATGACCGTGTGGCAATCATCTCATCCACTACCGAAAGTTACATCGGCTTATGCCAGGTTTTGGCATATCTTGGAATTGTTATAGTCCCCATTGACTTTAATCTGCCCCTTATCGAAAAGAATCGCCTTTTGGTTAAATCTAACGCTAAGGCTGTTTTTTTGGAAGAAGAGTTTAAAGAAGGCTTAGAGGATGATCAAATCTCAGTCTTCTTTATGAAAAGAGGGTGTAAGTATGAGCTTATTAAATCCGTTGATAAGCTTTATACAAAGGACTATGAAAAATCAGCAAATGATGTGATGGCAATTTTGTTTTCTTCAGGCACAACAGGTACCGTTAAGGGCGTTGGCCTTACCTATAAGGCAATCTGGAAATCATGTGAAATGATGGAAAAGTATGCGGGCATTTTAGAAAAGGATGTATTCTTAAATATCCTTCCTCCAAGCCATGTGGCGGGATTCGGAACAGCATTTTCTTTCTTAAGATGCGGCACCACGCTTTGCTTTTTGGAAAAACTGGACCCTGCAAACCTTATTAAGGCTTTTGATTTATATAAGCCTTCCACATTTGAAGCGGTTCCCGGTATTTTTGAACTGATGAAAACAAAGGCACTTATGGTCATTAAGAGATCTGCCATAAAAAGAGCCTACTATAAATTTGCCACAGATACTTTAAGGCTTTTTAGAAAAAAGTTTGGGCTTAATCTTAAATTTTTAACTAAGCCTATTTACAGTCAGATTTTTGGACCCAATATAAGGACTATCGGCGGAGGAGCTTCGCCTTTTTCAGAGGAACTTATAAAGTTTTATTTGGATTTGGGCCTTAACTTTGTAAACGTGTACGGAAGTACAGAAACCTGCTTCCCCATTTGCGCTTACAACGTATCTAACAGATATGAATTTGAAGGCGTCGGAAGTGTAGATCAATTCGGGGAAATTGATATAAAAATTAATGAGCCGAATGAAAAAGGAATCGGAGAAATATTTGTAAAGAGTGAGCTTATGATGAAGGGATACTTTAAAGACCCTGAACTTACGGCAAATGCCTTTACACCGGACGGTTTCTTTAAGACAGGAGACCTTGGAATTATAGGCCCTGACAGAAGGCTCTATGTTAAGGGAAGAATCAAAGAAAACATAGTGCTTGCAAACGGAGAGAAGGTAACCCCTTCGGAAGTTGATGAGTACTACAGAATGGAGGGAGCACTTATTGCATCCGTCGGTGTCACAACCGATGCGGGCTGCGATGACATTCACCTTTTTATAGAAAGCGAAGATGAGTCACTTTTAGAAAAAGCATATGAGCTTTCAAATGCGGCGCCTAAAAACTATAAGATTAAAAAGGCGCATTTAATTAAATCCCTTCCTACCACAAGCACGGGAAAAGTAAAACGATTTGAATTGAGGAAAATGGCATAGATGAAAAGAAATGATTTAGAAAAGCTTATGGTGGAGGTATTTTCCGACCTTCGCCCAAATGATTATGTAGATATAGACACAAAGATAAAAGAAGACTTAAACATAGATTCTTTGGAACTTTTTTCTGCCTGTATAGAAATCGAAGAGCGTACAAAGCTTGAAGTATGTAAGTATATAAGCAGCGAAATAATCACAATCAACGATTTGCTTGAAGAAATCACTCAGAAAAAAAGAAGCAAATTCGATATTGATTATTCAAAATATCCTAAGAAAAAGGATGAAAAGAAGCTTTCAAAAATCCTTAAATTCTTAGATAAAACCTATGATGTTAGGGTATCCGGAATTGAAAATATTTCAGATAAAAAGCAGCTTATTTGTCCTAATCATGAAAGCAATTATGATCCATTCATGGTTCTTTTAGCCTTTTATAAAAACAATATTTCTATGGATAACTTCTGTTGCTTTGCATCGGAAGATGTATGGAATTCAGCTGTTTTAAAGAAGGCCTTTGATATACTTGGTGCCATTCCCTTATTTAGAAATGAAAACACATCCTTGGCTTTAAAGCGCGCCACAGAAGTGTTATCATCCGATGCTCCCACAAAGTTTTTGATTCACCCTGAAGGAAAGCGCTCAAGAGACGGAAAGCTTGCGCCTTTTAAAAACGGTGCGCAGAAGTTAAGCGAAGAAACAAACACAGAAATCGTTCCCGTTTGCATTAACGGTACCTTCGAAGTATATCCTTACGGAAGAAAAGTTCCGAAAGTAATGGGCCATCACGTAGTGGAAGTTAAGTTCTTGCCTCCCGTAAAAGACGGAGAGATGAGTAAGGTTAGAGAAGCCATTAAGGCTGAGAAAGCAATTTATAAAAAGAGTAAACTTGCGTAAAGATAAAGACCTAAGCTATATGCTTAGGTCTTCTTCTATATCTTTAAGTGTAATTACTTTATCATCAAGGAGCTTAATGAATACTTCTGCGTATTCCGGATCAAATTCCGTTCCTGCGCCTTTTTCAATTTCTTCACGAATGCTTTCGATTGAAAGGGCTTTTCTGTAACATCTGTCAGAGCTCATTGCATCAAATGCATCGGCAATACAAACGATTCTTGCATTTTCAGGAATCTCTTTTCCCTTTAAGTGATCGGGATAACCGGTTCCGTCAAAGCGTTCATGATGATGTCTTGCCACAAGCTTTGCGGTAGGGAAAGCAGTGGTCTTTTCAAAAATCTGATAACCTCTAATGGTATGAGATTGAATGATTTCAAATTCTTCTTCAGTAAGGCGAGCCTTCTTGTTTAAGATGTCATCGGGAATACCGATTTTACCGATGTCGTGAACCATGGCATCATATCTTAAGCGGTTGATACGTCTTTCATTCCATCCAAGGGCTCTTGCCAAAGCTACGGAGTACTGTGACACTCTTAAAGAGTGTTCTTTTGTATAAGTGTCTTTAGCATCGATTGCGTTTGCCAAAGTCTGAATCATCTGGAAAGACATTTCTTCAATCTGTTCCGATCGTTCATTTACACGTCTTGTCATTGTCTCTACTTCGTCGCTTAAGCGAGCGTCGTATTCATATTGTTCAAGAGTGTTGTTGTGATACTGAATCATTGCTATTGAGTCAATTACCACTATGCAAAGATACAAAAGAGGGTATCTTGCCATAAACAAATCAGAATAGCCGGTGATATGTTCCTTGATAGGTGTAAGGAAACATACTATAAAGAGAATCTCAAAATAGATTGAAAAATAAATTCCGAAACGTACATTTAAAAAGTACATTAGGGCGATGGGAAGGAGCGTAGTCCATAGGATTGCGAAGCCTTCGCTTGTGCCTCGTATAGTATAAAATGTACAAAGCAGTCCCACACCTAAGGTGATAAGGATTGCCGGTATCTCTCTGTTTTTCTTAAGCCAGCATATTGTTCCCGAAAGCCCGAATAATATAAAGCTTGTAAGGGACAATAACATTGAATTGTAGTACCCTTGAATCAAATTAATAATCGTAAAGGCCAACATCACTACCGAAAAGACGGCGCATACTATTGTTATTACATTAATATTCGATTCGCGCTTGTAACCCCGGTAAATGTCGATGCGTAAGTTCTTTAGCATCTGTTTAATGTTTTTCTTCACTACATTACCTCTAAATTTATCGTGTTAATTCCAGCGAGTTTCCATTATATAATAAAATGTAAAGAAGATAAAGTGTTTTTTCATAAAGAGGGCAAATTGCATTAATGATAGGTTAACTTGGAGTTTCTTTTGGTTTAATTTTTTTTGGTTATACTTACCTTACATAGTATGAAGAAGAAAAACGTCCGGCTGTCTCATAGACACGCCGGGCGTTTTTAGGTTAGAATGGCTTTGGATAAATTAAATTAATATCGGAGGTTACAAAATGATATTTGAAAAGGCCCCTATGGGGTGGAACAGCTGGGACTGTTACGGCGCCGCTGTAGACGAAGAAACCGTCAGAAAAAACGCCGAATACATGGCAAAGAACTTAAAAGAATACGGCTGGGAATATGTGGTTATTGATATTCAATGGTCATCAGAAGATGCTATAAACAATGAATACAGACCATTTTGCGAGCTTAAAATGGATGAATACGGAAGGCTTATTCCTGCAGAAAACAGGTTTCCTTCCGCAAAAGGCGGAAAGGGATTTAAGCCACTTTCCGATTACATTCATTCTTTAGGCCTCAAATTTGGTATTCACATAATGAGAGGTATCCCAAGACAAGCGGTGGTTAAAGACACACCGGTTCTTGGCACAAAATACACTGCAAGAGATATAGCCAAAACAAACAGTATTTGTGCATGGAACACGGATATGTACGGGGTAGATACCAATAAGCCCGGCGGAAAAGAGTATTACGATAGTATATTTAAACTCTACGCTTCCTGGGGCGTTGACTTTATTAAGTGCGACGATATCTGCAGAGAGCTTCCAAAGGAAGAAGATGAGCTTGTAGCTATAAGTAATTCTTTAAGAAACTGCGGAAGAGACATGGTATTTAGCATTTCTCCCGGTCCCGCAATTTTGGAAAGAGCAGAGTTTTACAAAGAAGTTTCCAACATGTGGAGAATTACCGATGACTTCTGGGATGACTGGAAACTTTTATATAACATGTTTGAAAGATGCGAAAAATGGAGCATCCATACAGGTAACGGTTCTTATCCCGATGCCGACATGCTTCCTATAGGCGCCATCAGACAATGTTATGATAAAAATAACAAAAGTGCATTTACAAATGATGAAGTAATCACTATGATGGTTCTTTGGAGCGTGTTTAGAGCACCCTTAATGATAGGTGCGGAAATGACAAAGCTTGATGACTTTAATTTAAGCCTTCTTACCAACAAAGAGCTTTTAAAGATGCATAAGTTATCTCGTCACGCTCATCAGGTGTTTAGAAGAAATATTGACGGCACCGAAATCGTGCTTTGGATGTCTGTATGTAAAGATGGCGGCATCTATGTTTGCTTATTTAACATAGGTGAAAAGAAGTGTACATACACACTTAAAGATACAGACATTGAAATGTATGATGAATTAAAGGGAATAGATATCTTAACATCTAAAAATGTTAAGTTTAAAGGGGAACTTAAAGTTAGCTTACCTAAGCACTCGGCTAAGGCATACTACTTTAACTAGGAACTTATTTTTTAAGAGAGAAGAGATTAAGTCGTGACTAAGGGTTCCATTTACAAAAAAATATTGCTGTTTTCGCTGCCCGTTTTTTTAGGGCAGCTTTTACAGCAGCTTTATAGCGTGGCGGATTCGGCGGTTGTAGGTAACTTTGTTGGAAAAGAGGCTTTAGCAGCTGTTAGTTCGTCGGGAAGTTTTATTTTTCTTATTGTAGGCTTTATAAACGGCCTATTCATGGGCGCAGGCATTATTATCGGTAACAGATACGGTGCGGGAGAAGAAGACGCCCTTCATACGGCAGTACATACGGGAATCGGATTTTCACTTATATCCGGTGTGTTTTTAACAATCTTTGGGTATTTAATTACCCCAACGATTTTAAGACTTATGAACACCCCTTCAAACGTAATGCCAAATTCCGTTTTATATTTAAGAATATTCTTTTTAGGTGGTCTTGCAAACGTACTATACAATGCTTGTTGCGGAATATTCCAGGCAATGGGAGATTCAAAGCATCCTTTGTATTACCTTATTGTAAGCTCTCTTTTAAATATCTTTTTAGATATTTTATTTGTGGTTGTGTTTGGACTTGGAATAGCAGGCGCTGCAATAGCAACCGTTACTTCTCAATATATAAGCGCAGGCCTATCTTTCTATAAATTAACTAGGGTTACAGGCCCCCACAGACTAATAATAAAAGATATTAAAATAGATTTTGATACCTTAAAGAAGGAATTGTCATTAGGCTTTCCTACAGGTATCCAAAACTCCGTTATTGCCATTGCTAACGTTGTGGTGCAGTCAAACATTAATGCCTTCGGAGACTTGGCTATGGCAGGATGCGGAAGCTACTTTAAGCTTGAAGGCTTTGCATTTTTACCTATAACAAGCTTTTGCACGGCTCTTACCACATTTACAAGCCAGAATCTTGGAGCAGGTTTATTTGACAGAGCTAAGAAGGGCGCAAGATTTGGTATTATTTCGGGAGTAGCTTTAGCTGAAACCACGGGAATCATCCTTTATTTTATAGCTCCCATAGCTTTAAGACTCTTTTCAAACGATCCTGATGTAATAGCCTTCGGAGAGCTTCAGATTAAGACAGAAGCCTTGTTTTATTGCATGCTAGCCTTTGCTCATTGCATGGCGGCAGTTTTAAGGGGCGCCGGAAAAACTACGGTTCCTATGTTTGTTATGCTTGGATGCTGGTGCTTATTCAGAATCACTTATATTACAATCGCCGTAAAGCTTCGCCCTGTGATTTCCACTGTATTTATGGCTTATCCCATTACCTGGACTTTAAGCGTAATCATTTTCTTAATCTATTATCACAAGGTGAATATATATAAGGATAATATTTATAAGACAGCATCTTAATAAAAACTTATAAATTCAAAAAGCTGTTTAATATTTAATTAATTTGTCAGACAATTCCTTGACCTTATTAAATATTGTTTGTAAAATGTATATGTAAAAACAATTTTCTTAGGGTAGGAGGTTATCTATGGAACAGCGCGTACAGTATATCTATTCTAAAAAGTTTCCTGAGATAAAAATTCGTGTCATTCCCGGTCACTTCGTTACATCTCACTCCCACATTAACTACTACGTAGATCTTACAATGACTAAGATGCGTGAGAGCGAGGCAAGAGCAGTGGCCAGGGCAATTGCTTCCAAGTATTCTTCAAACACCATAGTTGATACCATCGTTTGTATGGATGGCTGTGAAGTTATCGGAGCGTACCTTGCAGAAGAGCTCACAAGAGCAGGAATCATTTCTATGAACGCACACAAGACCATTTACGTGGTTAGCCCCGAGTTTAACTCAACGGGACAGATTATCTTTAGAGATAACACCCGTCCTATGATTGAAGGAAAGAACGTATTCCTTCTTTTGGCATCCACCACAACAGGTATGACGCTTCACAGATGCTTAGAATGTATTCATTACTATGAAGGCCATATTACGGGAATCACATCAATATTCAGTATGATTAATTCAATTTGTAAGATTCCCATTTCTTCATTGTTTAAGGCTAGCGACATTCCCGATTACAAAGTTTACGATCACGGAAAATGTCCTTTATGCGACAATCACGTGCCTATAGATGCTTTTGTAAACGGCTACGGATACTCGCCTATTAAGAGTTAATAAACTAAATAAAGAGATTTAAGTCCGGCGGATAATCCGTCGGACTTTTTATATGTGATGGAACAGGGGTTAGCGATTGCTTTTTAGTGTGTCTTAGAAGTATAATAGATATGTTGGTGCGATATGGGTATACGTATTATAAATTATTGCCTAGGAGGGCGTAATGAAGGAATACGAAGCACACCGTAAAGGCGAAGACGTCTTAAGAAAATGTATCGACGCTATCTATAAAGAAAATGACACTTATGCGGCCGTTGATAAGGTACTTTCAATGGTGGCAAAGTTTTATAATGCCGACAGATGCTATTTGTATGAATATGACGAAGAAGACGATGTTTTTAAAAACACCTACGAATGGTTTTCTCAAGGCCTATCTTCAAATAATTCAATATCCCAAGTGAAAGGCCATGTTTTCAGAGATTGGGTAAATTCTTTTGATCAAGACGGAGAGGTATACATGGAATCCCCCGAAGCGGCAAAATACCTCGATACCGATCTATACAGTTACTTTATTCAGGAAAATATACAAACGCTTCTTGGAACTTTAGTTAGAGAAGGAAAATCAACAGTCGGTTTCTTTGGAATCGATAATCCCAAGAAAGCCTTTAACGACAGGTTTATATTAAGGTCAGTTTCTGTTTTGGCATACAGTGAAATTGTAAGGCGTAGACGCTTAAAGCTTCAGGAAAAAGAAGCTGAAAAGCAAAAGAAACAATTAGAGCTTGATAAGTCAATTATCGAAGTCCTTGCAAACGAATATGCATCGGCGTTCTATGTAGACCTTGACACAGACCTTATTACGCCTATTCGACTCGATGCTTCAATGGAAGTAAGATTCGGAGAATTCTTTAAAAGTAAGATTGGCTATTCAGTTGCTTACAGAGTGTATGTAAGTTCTGTTGTGCATCCGGACGACCAGGAAGAGCTTTTTGTTGCGGGAGAACCGTCACACGTAAGGGAAGCTTTAAGAGATGTGCCACTTTTACTTAGGCGTTATCGGTGCTTAATTAATGGTTCTGAGCAAATATTTGAAACAAAATACGTTAAGGTCGGAAAGAAAAATTCAAGGCCCAATATTATCGTTATCGGTATTGCAAACAGAGAAAAAGAAAACAGAGAAGAGCAAAACAGACAGATTGAGTTAAAAGAAGCAAATAAGAGGGCGGAAGCTGCAAACAGGGCAAAGAGTACCTTTTTATTTAACGTAAGTCATGATATTCGCACCCCTATGAATGCCATAATCGGCTACACCAACATGGTGGAAGAAAACATAGAGGATAAAGAAAAAAGACTTGAGTATTTATCAAAGGTTAAAGTTGCAAGCCGTCAGCTTTTAGGGCTTGTTAATGACGTCCTTGATATGGCAAGAATCGAAAACGGTAAGGTTGCCATAGAAGAGCTTCCAAATGACATTGTTATATGCACAAACTCTACCTTCCAGCTTTTAAAGCAAAGCGGACTTGGAAGTAAGCTAAATATGTTTGTTGAATATAAAGACATAGTTCATAACAGGGTTTACTGTGATGAGCTTAGGCTTAACCGTATTTTTACAAACATAATCAGTAACTCTTTAAAGTACACAAAAGAAGGCGGGGAAGTACATTTCATTGTTGAAGAAATGTCTCAGACAAGAGTTGGGTATGCAAGATACAGATTCACGGTAACCGATACCGGTATCGGCATGAGCGAACACTTTGTAAGCCATATATTTGATTCATTTACAAGAGAGCGTTCCACCACGGAAACAGGGGTTGAAGGCGCAGGCCTTGGAATGGCAATCACCAAAGAGCTTGTTGATATGATGGGCGGCACCATCGATGTGCAAAGTGAACTAGGCGTCGGCACCATAGTTACAGTAAGAATTGATTTTAGAGTGTCTGAGAGCGAAAAGGATGTTACAAACGTAGCAGAGCCTATTTTGGAATCGGGCCTTGAATATAAGAGAGTGCTTCTTGTTGAAGATAATGAAATGAACAGAGAAATCGCAAGAAATATATTAGAAAGCAGAGACCTGATTGTTGAAGAAGCAAACGATGGCTCTGTTGCGGTTGAGATGGTGCTTCAAAAAGAGCCTGAGTATTACGACTACGTTTTAATGGACATTCAGATGCCTTACATGGATGGGTATAAAGCTACAAGGACCATAAGAAATTACGGAGCCAACAAATACGATAAGCTTCCCATCATTGCAATGACCGCAAACGCTTTTGAAGAAGATAAAAAGAAAGCGTTGATGGCAGGCATGAATGCTCATCTTGCAAAGCCTATAAATGTAAAAGAGCTTTTCAGAGTACTTCAAAGATTCAGAAACTAAAGGAGATTTACTAAATGAAAAAGGGACTAAAAGTATTACTAATAATTTTGGGAGTGTTTGCTTTTCTATACTTGGCAGGATGTATCGCAAACATCATATGTAATGCTAACTTAAGAAAGTACATTAAATCTTTCGAGCCGGTTTCTTATTCCTCAGATCGTGTGGTGCCTGTTAAGGAAGATGATCACTACTCAATTACCGTTGACGGTGATTTAAAGATAATGCAGTTAACAGACATTCATATAGGCGGCGGTTTTTGGACCTATAAAAACGATAAAAAGACAATCTATGAAGTAATCACAATGCTTCAAAAAGAAGCTCCCGATGTGGTGGTTTTAACAGGCGATAACACCTATTGCCTTCCGGGCTTTGGATATAACGGAGGCTTTACCGCAAACAACATAATGGTTGCAAAGACTTTAATTACAATCTTTGACCATGAAGGCGTATATTTCACCACGGTTTTTGGAAATCATGATACGGAAGCTTTGGATTACGCGGGACGAGCTAAAGTCGGCGCCTTATATGAAAGCGATTTTTCAAAGTACTGTTTCTTTGAGTCTGAATATACTGACCCTGATGCAAAGACCGTTCCAAGCGTCACAAACCAGATTATTAAGCTTAAAGACAAAGAGGGAAACGTAATTAAGCTTTTACTTTTAATAGATTCAAACGCTTATCAGACAACAGGCCTTATTTCTTCCATAAAGGGTCAATACGATGTAATCCACGATGCTCAGGTAGATTGGGCAAAGGAAGAAACCAATAAATTGTCAAAAGAAGCAGGTTTACCTGAAGGCGAATACCTAAAGGCTCTTTGCTTTATGCACATTCCCGTTGGTGAATATCAGGCCGCAAGGGAAGAGGTTGAAAGTAACAATCTTGTAAACACTCAAGTTATCGGTGGCGGCTGGGATGAAAAGGTTTGTTACGGCGGACTTCATGATGATTCAAAGACTCCCGTAGACCAGGATAAGTTCTTTGAAGTTATGTGCGAAGAAACAAACTGCGTTGAAGCAATCTTTTGCGGACACGACCACGTAAACGATGCGGTGCTTGAATATAAAGGCGTAATGCTTAGCTACGGATATTCTCTTGATAACGAAGCTTACGGAGATAAGATCATGTACAGCGGCTTACAAAGAGGAGCAACCATTATAACCGTTAACGAAGATGGCACATTTAATCAGCAGCATAAAAACGCTTACCTTGATTACGGCGTAGAAACCAATAAGTTTGTAGACGTTTATTTAGATAGAAAACTATATCCTGAAAACTAAAATTTTTTTACGGAGGGTTATGTAGATGAAGGAAAGTTACAAGGCTTTATTCACTCCATGGAAAATCGGCAATCTGGAAATTAAAAACCGTTTTGTCATGACGTCCATGGGTGGCACATCCATTTTCGGATGGCTTGAGCCAAACCACTTTGATGAGGAGGCCGCTAACTTTTTGCTTGAGAGGGCAAAAGAAAACGTAGGGCTGATACTCCCGGGTATTGCACCTATTAAGGATACCCTTGGGGGAAAGTGGCTTTATCAGGGAAAGGGAAAGTTTAAAAAGCTTTCCGCCTTTATGGATGAATTTCATAAGACGGGAGCCAAGATGTTTGTGCAGCTTACTGCAGGTTTTGGCCGAAGCATGGCTGTAAACGACATTATGGTTAAGGCTTTGGAAAATAAATTCTTAGGCGCTGTAATGAAGCCTGTACTTGATGTTTCTTATCTTACTGCTTCGGCAAGTAAGACTCCAAACCGCTGGTATGACAAGGTTGATTCAAGACCTTTAACGAAAAAAGAAATCGAGCAGATGGTTAGAGCCTTTGCTAAGACTGCAAAGCTTTGTAAAGAAGCGGGCGTTGACGGCGTTGAAATTCATGCCGTTCATGAAGGATATTTGCTTGACCAGTTTACAATGCCTTATACAAATTTAAGAACCGATGAATACGGCGGAAGCTTTAAAGGAAGATATAAGTTTGCTGTGGATATCGTTAAGGCCATTAAGGCTGAATGTGGAGAAGACTATCCGGTTTCTTTAAGATATTCCGTAGTATCTAAAACAAAGGGCTTTGGAAAAGGCGCTCTTCCCGGTGAAATATATGAAGAAGTGGGAAGAGACATGATAGAGAGTGAAAAGGCAGCTAAGTATTTACAGGATGCAGGATATGACTGCCTTAACTGCGATAACGGAACCTACGATGCCTGGTATTGGAGCCATCCTCCGATGTATATGGATCAAAACTGTAACTTAGAGGATGTAAAGCATATTAAGCAGTTTGTGGATATCCCCGTAGTATGTGCAGGAAGAATGACTCCCGATGCTGCAGCAAAAGCAATTTCTTCAGGCGACTTAGACGCAATGGGCGTAGCCCGTCAGTTTTTGGCAGATCCTAAGTGGATTACAAAGATTATGGAAGATAAAGAAGATTCCATAAGGCCTTGTATCTGCTGTCACAATGCTTGCTTTAACATGGCTCACTATGAAGGCGTTGCAAACGACCAGTCACTATCCGATAACAGAGGAATGGCAAGATGCGCCATCAACCCGACTACCATGCAGCATAAGAAATATAAAATCGTGCCTGCAAAGAAGAAAAAGAGAGTAGCTATTGTGGGAGCGGGTATCGGAGGCATGGAAGCTGCAAGAGTGCTTAAGTTAAGAGGTCACGAGCCTGTATTGTTTGAAAAGAACAATAAGCTTGGTGGAATCTTTAACGCAGCATCAGCTCCTTCTTTTAAAGAAAAAGATAAAGAGCTTCTTTTATGGTATGACAGAGAGATTCATAAGGCTCAGATAGAGGTTCATTTTGACACAGAGATTAAGAGCATAGATGAGCTTAAGGGCTTTGATGAAATAATAGTTGCTACGGGAGCTAAGGCAAATAAGCCTCCTATAGAAGGAATGGAAAAAGCCATTGAAGCCTGCGACTATTTAAACGGTGCCACTGTTGGACAGACTGTAGCTATTATAGGTGGTGGCTTATCAGGATGCGAAATCGCTTACGATCTTTATAAAAAGGGTGTTAAGCCAATCATTGTCGAAATGAAGAATGACCTTATGGCGGTTAGCGGAATCTGTCTTGCAAACAGCTCATATCTAAGAGATTTCTTTGCACTTAACAATGTGGAAGTGCATTTAGAGACAAGGCTTAAAAAGATTACTGATACAGGGGTTACTGTAGTTGATAAGGATGGAAACGTCTTTAATATCGATGCAGACACTGTAATTACATCAATGGGTTATCATCCCGCACCGGTATTTAGCAAGAGTAAAAAGGTTAAGTACGTAGGTGACTGCAACCGCGTAGGTAATTTAAGAACCGTTATATGGGGCGCATGGGATGTAGCAATGAAGATATAGGAGAATGGGGATATGTATCAGCCGAAAATGAAATTAACTAAAGAACAGTTAGCTATTTTAAACGGTTCGGAAGGCGCTACAAAAGCAAAAGTAATGGAGACCCTTGTTAGATACGGCGATTTGTTTGACGCATCAGAACTTGTAAAGATCACTCATTCCGAAGGCCATTTGGTTACTTCCTTTGGATTGTCGCTTCTTAAGCCCGTATACCGCGTTATGGACGAGCTCATTAAGGCAGGTCTTAAAGTAGAAGGCGGCTTTACAATGGACCCTCGTCCTGTGGACTTTGAAAACGTAAAGTGTTCACCCTTAGAAAAGCTTTTATTTAGTACAGTTCTTTACGGAAAGCAAAACTTTTACGAAGAACAGTTAAAAAAGCTTGGCTTAAAAGAAGAGGATGCGTTTAGCTGTGCCTGCTATTTTAAGCAAATGAAAAACGTGCCTAAGAAAGGGGACATTCTTTCCTGGGCAGAATCAAGTGCAGTTAACTACGCAAACTCAGTTATCGGCGCAAGATGCAATCGTAACTCAGGTATGATTGATATCTTTGGTTCAATATTAGGTTACGTACCTAAGTTTGGCCTTCTTACCGATGAAGGAAGAAAGGCTAAGTGGAAGGTAATCGTTAATACCACAAAGAAACCTATTCCTCAGATATTAGGTTCCGCAATAGGTATTAAGGTAATGGAAGATGTGCCTTACGTTGTGGGCCTTGATAAGTGGATAGGAACAGAGCTTAACGATGCTGCAGTGGATTACTTAAAGGACTTTGGCGCAGCCACAGCTTCAAACGGTGCGGTAGGTTTATATCATATTGAAAACTTAACCCCTGAAGCTAAAGAGCTTGGAAACAGTCTCTTAGTAGATGATTACAAAGAATATGTAATTGATGATGAAGAGCTTGAAAGAGTCTATAAGTCATATCCTGTTATGTGGCTTAAGCCCGATAAGCCCGGAAACCTTGTGTTTATAGGCTGTCCTCATTTATCAATGAATCAGTTAAACGAATGGACTGATGCAATTATTAATGGGCTTAAAGAAACAGGCAAAAAGAAGGTTACCTGTCAGACCGTTCTTTGTACAGCTCCTCCCGTAAGAGAAGAGTTTGTAAAGACTGATAAGTATAAAGAGCTTTTAAAGACAGGAGCCAGGTTAACATCAATCTGCCCTTTAATGTATACTTCAAATCCTTTAACCCAAAAGAGACGTATCATGACGCCTTCAAATAAACTTCGTACATACACAATGGCTAAGTACTTTAAAGACGAAGAGTTATTAAATTACATTGTGGGTAAGGAGGTTTAAAGATGGCTACATTTAAAGGACGTGTTATTAATCCCGGATACTATAAAGGAGAGGCCGTTGTGTCGCACCAGGGTGTAAACACTTTGGCCACATTCCAAAAGTCTGCTTTATCAAATGCTAAAAACGTAATTGTTGCAGACCAGAACAATCCCGATATTTTTGGAAAGAACATAACAGGAAAGGCTCTTTGCCTTCCTCAGACCATCGGTTCCACCACAGGGGGCATGGTGCTTCAGGTTATTTGCTCAATGGGCATTAATCCTTCCTGCATGCTTTTTTCTCAGAAGATAGACTCCCTTGCGGCAGCAGGCGTGATTTTATCCGTTGTATGGGAAGGGTCTGATATTATCGCAATTGATGATCTTGGAGAAGAATTTTTAAACACCGTTAAAACCGGTGACACCATTGAAGTCAAAGAAGACGGAACAGTAGAGATAATGTAGAAAAAGGGCACACACCGTTTTTTCGGTGTGTGCCTTTTTTTCTAAATGTTATATATCTTGCTGTACTTTTCGTTAAAGTACTTAAGTATCGGCTGAGCGCTTACTTCTTTGCCGCAAACTGCAGCAATAACTTCCTTAGGCTTTCTTGAAGAACCGTACTTATGAATCTTTTCATTAAGCCACTTTGTGATTTCTAAGATTCTTCCTTCTTTTAAGATTACATCGATATCACCAAGTTCTTCAGTAATCTTTTCAAGATACATTCCGTCGTAAATCGTTCCAAGAAGGTAAGTGGGGAAGTATCCAAAGCTTCCGTCGCTCCAGTGCATATCCTGTAAGATTCCTTCTGCGGGGCAGGAAGGAGTGATGCCTAAGTATTCCTGCATCTTTTCATTCCAAAGCTTAGGAAGCAAATCAACATCCACATTGTTTAAAAAGATTTCTTTTTCAAGTTCGAAGCGCACGATTATGTGTAAACAATAAGTCACTTCATCGGCTGCGGTTCTTATAAATGAGTTCTTTACAAAGTTAATCTTTTCATAGAATTCGTCCAAAGAAATTGCCTTAAGCTTAGGCTCGATTTCCTGAATCTTTTCATAAATGGGAATCCAGAAATTCTTGTTTCTTCCCAAAATGTTTTCATAAAATCTACTCTGGCTTTCGTGAAGGCCTAAATACTTACATGAACCTGCGGTTGTGCCGTCTAATTCTTCGGAAACGTTTTGTTCAAAAATAGCATGTCCGCCTTCGTGAATAGCAGAAAACATGGGGTCTGTAACATCATCTTCACTAAAGTGATTTGATACACGCACGTCTTTTGAAGAAAACTCCATTGTAAAGGGGTGCTCGGTTTCGCCTGTAGTACCTTTGTCAAAAGAAAAGCCTATGTAGTTAAGCAAAAGCTTTTCGGTTTCTTTTTCTGCCTGAATAGAAAAAGTATCGTTAAACTTAGGGTTTTCTTTTTTGCCGCATGCTACGATTTTCTTAATTAAAGGCACCAAGCCTTCTTTTAATTCATTAAATATCTTATCGTAAGCTTCCCTTGTCATGCCTTCTTCATATTGATCCAAAAGAGCATCGTAGGGGTCTTTGTCGGGATACTGATACTTAACCATTTGCTTTGTCATATCAATCATTTTCTTTAAATGGGGAGCAAAGATAGAAAAGTCGTTTGCTTTCTTTGCATCCTGCCATGCAACGCCTGCTTCGTTTTGGACTCTTACAAAGCTTTCAAAGAAGTCTGCGGGCACGCGTCTGTCTTTTTCAATATCCTTTAAGTCTTCCTTGACGCAGTACTTATCGATATCCGATAACTTTTCAAATTCCTCTTTAGTATTAAGGGTTTTAAGAATTTCATAGAATTCATCGGATGTGGTCTTTTTAAAAACCTCTGTGGAAAGGTAGGTTAATGAATCGCTGTGACCTTTAAATCCTTCCTTAGGCATTATGGTTTCCATATCCCAGTATATTGTGTTTTGGGCATGGGATAAGTTATTACATTCTGTAATGATTTCTTTGTATCTTTTTAAAGCTTCACTCATAACTTTCTCTCCTTTAAATTCAGTCAAAATCATAGTATCCAAAAAGAAGAGTAAGCGCAAGATAATCTCGACTTTAATTTGCCAAAATGCTATACTGAGCGTGTTGTGTAAGTTTTTTAAAGGAGAGATTTTCATGGAGAGAGAAAGATTAAAAAGCCGTTTGGGTTTCATTTTGTTAAGTGCCGGATGCGCCATCGGACTTGGAAATGTCTATAGATTTCCGATGAAGGTAGGTCAGCTTGGAGGCGGCGCTTTCGTGCTTGTTTATGTAGCTTGTCTTATTCTTTTGGGCCTTCCCGTAATGGTTATGGAATTTTCAATGGGTAGAGCGGCTCAGACAAGCCCCTTGTACATTTATCACACCCTTACCCCCACAAAGAAAGCATTTAGATTTCACGGATACATTTCGCCCTTTGCAAATGTTCTTTTAATGATGTTTTACACCACCATCGCAGGATGGATTTTTAGATACTTCATTAAAGCCTTAAGAGGAGACTTTGTAAGTAAGACTACCGAGGAAGTTACGGGCGAATTTATGAATATGCTTTCAGACCCTTGGATGATGCTTGTGTTTACAGCAATCATTGCAATTGCGGCCTGCACAGTTTGTTCTTTTTCTTTGCAAAAAGGCTTGGAGCGAATCACAAAGTACATGATGATAGCTCTTTTAATATTAATGGTTGCACTTGCCGTATACGGTCTTACACTTCCCGGTGCAAAAGAGGGCGTTAACTTTTATTTAAAGCCCGACTTTTCAAAGATTAATGCAAGCGTAATATCTGAAGCCATGAACCAGTCATTCTTTACTTTAAGCCTTGGTATCGGCTCAATGGCAATTTTTGGAAGCTATTTGGGTAAAGAAAGATCTTTGACAGGCGAATCTATTAATATTATTATTCTTGATACATTTGTTGCCATCACCGCAGGCTTAATCATTTTCCCCGCATGCTTTGCATACGGCGTAGAGCCTACTGAAGGTGCCGGATTGTTGTTCTTAACCCTTCCCAATGTATTTATGGGAATCCCCGGCGGCAGAATCTGGTGCGCTTTGTTCTTCTTATTTATGAGCTTTGCCGCATTTTCAACGGTTTTGGCCGTTTATGAAAACATCATCGCATGCTCACACGAAGCATTTAAATTATCAAGAAAGAAAACAGCTTTCATTGTCTGCATAGTAATGATAGTTTTAAACATTCCTTTTATTCTTGGAAACAACGTATGGTCAGGCTTTAAGGCCTTTGGAATCGAAGGAAAAGATGTTTCCGACCTGGAAGATTTCTTTGTTTCGACAATAATGCTTCCTCTGGGTTCTTTAATCTATGTAATTTATTGCACCACCAGATACGGCTGGGGCTTTAAAAACTTCATTTCGGAAGCAAACCTTGGAAAGGGCGTTAAATTCCCTAAGTGGATTAAACCCTACGTGACATTTGTGCTTCCTTTGATTATTATAGTTATATTTGTTATGGGAATAATCTCATACTTTGGTTTGTAAGGAGTATTGATGCAAAACCTTATTTTTGACATTGACGGAACTTTATGGAATTCAACACCTGTTGTGGCAACAGCCTGGAACAGGGCGGTAAACGAAGGTCCCATTGAAGAATTAAAAAAGCATATAATAACCGATAAGACACTTCAAAAAGAATTCGGAAAGCCAATGGATGTTATTGCGGATGACTTATTCGGAGATATCGACCCTACAGTTAAGGCAAATATTCTTAAAGCGTGCTGCAAATACGAGCACGAAGCTTTGGAAGAAAACGAAAAAGACTTATCATACGAAGGCATGAAAGAAACCATGCATAAGCTTGAAAGTATGTATAACCTTTTTATCGTTAGCAACTGTCAGGACGGATACATCGAGCTTGTAATGCATAAAAACGGCCTTACGGATATTATTAAAGACTATGAGTGCTTTGGTCACACAGGCCTTCAAAAGGATGAAAACATTTTGCTTATATGCAAAAGAAACAACCTTGATTTAAATGAAACGGTTTACATCGGAGATACCTTCGGAGATTATGAAGCAACAAAGAAAGCGGGTCTAAAATTTGTATTTTGTAAGTATGGATTTGGAAGCGTAGATACTCCCGATTACACCATAGATAAGTTCTCTGACCTGATTGACTTATTCTAGAAACTCGTTATAGAATCATTAATTGTTTTATGATAAAGTATTCTGTGTGTGAACCATTCACGGGGACGGAGGACATATGAGCGATATGGATAACCTTCTGGCATTAAAGAGAATGCTGGAAAATAAAGATGAAAAAGAAGCAAAAGAAAACTTAGAAAGAGAAAAGAAGTTTATTGCGGATGCCACCAAGGCTTACCTTGGAGACAACACTCCCATAACAAGCATTCAGGGATACGATCCCGAACAGATGCTTAATTTCTTATCACTTCCCACAAGAGAAATTATGCAGAGAATGGGAAATGAATGGGCAAAGATGGATGTGATGGCATTTGAGGCTTTTGCCTACACCATGAAGCAAAAGATTCAAAAATCAACTTCTTTACTTGATTGGAAAGGTTGATTATATTGCCGGATATAGAAATCTATATCCGGTTTTATATTGTTTAAATTAGGAGAGCATATGATAACAGCACTTATTATTTTTGTACTTATGTACGTAGGAATGCTTGCATTCAGCAAGTATCGTGTGTGGATAGCTTTATCCGCAGCGGCTTTAATGGTAATTCTTGGCGTGCTTCCCTTAGGAAACGTATTTGGTGCCATAAACTGGAACGTAATAATGATGATCATGGGTACCATGGGAATCGTAAGCTTATTTATAGAAAGCGGTATGCCTTCAAGGCTTTCCGATATGATGCTTATGAAGGTTCCGAATGCCGCCACAGCAATCGTTGCATTGGCAGTTTTCTCAGGTATCATTTCAGCATTTCTTGATAATGTAGCAACAGTTTTAATGGTTGCTCCCGTAGGCCTTGCAATCTGCAAAAAGATGAAGATTAACCCTGTGCCCGTTATTATTTCCATAGCGGTTTCTTCTAACTTACAAGGCGCCGCAACACTTGTTGGAGACACAACCTCCATTCTTCTTGGCGGATATGCCAACATGACCTTCAACGACTTCATTTTCTGGCACGGAAAGTTCTCCATTTTCTGGGCTGTTGAGCTTGGAGCCGCAGGAACCGTTTTAATTTTATGGAACATATTTAAAAAGCACAAAGAACCTATCGAAAAGGGCGAGCTTACACCTGTTGAAGATAAAGTTCCCGGATTATTTTTGCTTGGGGTTATAGTTTCTTTGATTATTGCTTCCTTCTTTACAATCCCTGTAATAGACGATTTAAAGAACGGTATCATCTGCATGACTCTTTGCATCATTGATGTAATAAGAAGCTGCATAAAGAAAAAGGGCGCAAATCCTTTCAAACTTGTTTTAAAAGAAATGGACTACGCAACAATCGGAATGCTTTGCGGATTGTTTGTTGTAATTGCATCAATCACTGAAGCCGGCATCATCGATGCAATAGCTGAGTGGTTTGCATCAATCGGTAACGGAAACGTATTCTTGCTTTACACAATCATCGTGTTTGCATCGGTTTTATTATCAGCATTCATAGACAACATTCCTTACGTTGCTGCAATGCTTCCCGTTGTACAGGGCATCGCAATCAAGCTTGGAATCGACCCCATTGTTTTATACTTTGGCTTACTTTCGGGCGCAACCCTCGGCGGAAACATCACTCCCTTCGGAGCTTCCGCAAACGTTGCGGGCATGGGAATACTTCGAAAAGAAGGCTATACTGTAACGAATAAAGATTTCTTTAAGATTGGTATTCCTTTTACCATGACAGCAGTTGTCATAGGTTACTTATTCATTTGGTTTGTTTGGGCATAATAAAAGAAGCGGCCGTGAGGCCGCTTCTTTTTTGTAATATTCTGAGAATTCCCGGATGTTAAGATGATAAAGTAAAACGAGGTAAACTAGTGAAGAATGTGGCCGTACTGATAAGGAATATATTCGGGGATTATTCTGCCGAGGCACTTCGGGGAATAACCGATTTTTATAAAGACAAGGACGTTAACGTCGTTGTCTTTCAAACACGTACGGCAAACGATACTGCGGGAATGTGCGAAGAGCAGTATTGGATGAATGCACATTTGGCAGGCTCAAAGGAAATAGACGGTGTTATTGTGATTTCGGGGGAATATGTTTCTTCCACGCCTCCCGATGTACTTGCGGATGAATTAAGCCATCTGTCTTCAAAGCCCATTGTTTCAATGGCTATTAAATTACCCCTTTCTTTTGATAATTCCTATACATATACATCTTGCGAACAGTCTTATTTTGATGTGGTTAGCCACTTAAAGAGAGAACATGGCTGTAAAAAAATCGCTTTCTTTTCGGCAGGACTTACAAAGTCCACAGAAGGAGAAGAAAGACTTGATGCTTTTATTAAAGCCATGAAGGATAACCACCTTCCAATAGGCCCCATTATCATGGGGGATTTTACCTTCCAAAATTCCGTTAAAGAGTTTAAAAGAGCATATAAGTCAAAGAAGGATATAGACTTTGATGCCTTAGTGTGCGCAAACGAC